>Ga0209367_1008183_pt1 | contig 14314 bp, 11 predicted proteins | sample WorMetLIZISLAND2_FD_187412 | JGI IMG/M metagenome (GOLD analysis project Ga0209367, IMG submission 187412) | Marine gutless worms symbiont microbial communities from Max Planck institute for Marine Microbiology, Germany - Olavius geniculatus... ... | reverse complement strand
GAACAAAAGAACAGATGGTGACACAGAGTACAGATTAATTTTTGTTTTTATTAGACATGACATTTTGCTATTGGAGTATTGGTGCTATCCTTGGTGGCGTGGCATAGTTAGTAACGTGTTTCGACTGAAACGAAGTTATTCTATGCCAGGCCCGGTTAATACTGCGATGGGTGACTGCCTGCAAGCAGGTAAACCATTTTGGTGTGAAGCCTGCCAGCTAGGTCGACTCAGCCTTCTACCCTCCGTGGGACGGTAAAATGAGTAGTAACTCATTTACATGAGTTTTGGAAGGTGGGGACCTTGGTACAGCTGACTGGGGTTGCTTAGCCAGCCGCTGCACCAGCCTGTGTCTGCAGGCTGCACACGGTGGCCCTGCGGCAGGCGGCTTTGGTTAGTGATGAAAGCGCATTAGAGATGTGTTTCGCGACGATGAGCTATACAAATTGATGACCTTTATTTTTTTACCTTTTACCTTGCTACTACCCCTTAGTATTACTACTACTGTTACTGCTATTGCTATTACAAATACTGCTACTATTCCTGCTATAATTACTACTGCCGCTACTACTACTACTAACTGTCAGTGATGTAAAGTAACGAAGTAAAAGTAAAGCGTTACAGTATCATGTTCAGTATTTTCTTACGTAATAAAGTACTTACAGTAAAGGGTACTTTTTATTAGTAATGAAGTGAGATTTTAGAGTACCACGACTTTTACTTTTTTACTTTTGCAGTTATACTCTTCGTTACAAGTAACTTGGTAAGATCAGTGGCATAACTCTCACGTACCATTATACCACAATGAACGGAGTTAAGTCAAGTGTTCTTTCTTGGCATTCATTTGGTCTTTCTTGACAATAGGCGTAGTAGAATCGTCATAATTATTGTGCAGGTGACAGGTATGTAATTAGTTTTTGGTTTGCTCCGGTTTGGTCCTGCTGTGTACAACATATTACAATAAGTGAACAAAGTGACAATTTGAGCCACACGTGGCAGTATTTGGACACATTTATTTTGACAGAATCTGTCAGTTTTAAATCTGCACTTTTCATTTGTTTACTTTGTGTGCCGAAACATGTAGAGTGTCTTCATTACGGCCGATGTCAGTAAAATTGTATACCTGGTACATCAAGTTGTTTAAAGTTACTGTACTTTGTACTTTTTACTTATAAGTAATTTTACTTATAAGTAATTTTTTGTGCATTACTTTTTAAATTTTACTTACATGTAAGTAGCTTTTTCTTAGTTTACTTGTATTTTTACTTAAGTAAATTTTTGGAGTACTTTTTACATCACTGCTAAACTGTGTATGCTGTATTCTACAGAGGTGCTATGGCTATTGTCATAGTCGTTGCAAGGTGTTAATATTCTATGTCCTGTGCATTCTGTCGCTGGGTATTTTGTACCTCGTAACTCACTGGAAGCCCGGCTGGAGAATTTTTCTTACCAAATCTCGCTGCTGGCTTAGAGAAGCTGACACTCTATTGCTCCAGGTTTGTAATAATTGTAGTAGTAGTAGTAGTAGTATTAGTAGTAGTAGTAGGTAGTGGCTGTTGTAGTTGTAGCAGTAGCAGTGGCATCAGTAGTAGACTAGTAATATTGTATTGTATTGTATTTTGCCATAAAATCACACTGTACTGAACACTATGGCTGGACAACCAGGCAGTGCACTTGTGGTTTCTCATACTAAAAACCAATAAAAACACTGGGCTTACTAAAAAACGCATGTAATAAAAGAATACACATTAAAACACAACATGTAAAATACTAAAATGCAGTAGTACAATGACACTGTTTCAGAAACGATCTCTGATCCCCGACATTCAATTATAACTTGAACTTTTATCACGTTGCTTTTAGTGGTTCACTGATAATGATCCAGCCAGATATCTGCATTATCTGATTCGGCTGGATCCGGAATTTGTCTGGATCTGAATCTGGTAAGATCCACAGTCTGTGAGTTTGTCTGGATTTTGATTCGGCCAGATCTTAACACTCTGGATTCGGTGCATTGTTTTGTATTAGTCGTTGTTCATAGGATGAATTGATGAATGTCACCTGTAGTGATGTGCTTACCTGTGACTTGTTCTTGTAGTAGTAGTAGTAGTAGTTGTTGTTGTTTTCTGTAGGATGAGCTAATGAATGTCTATCGTGTTGATGTGCTCACGTGTGACATGTCCACTCTGTCGTAAGTTCATCGTCGCTATGATGGTTTATTATGTCCTCTGATTTGTTATCACTGGTTTGTTTAGTTGCTAGCACTCACTTTAACTCTTATTGCTATTGCACTTTAACCCTCTGCTGCACTGCATTTGGTGTCTCGTGCATTATCATTGCTAGTGGTGGTCAGTTGCACTGCTGAACTAGTTTGTTTTTGGCTGACCGGAACTTAAGTAATGGTCGAGCTATTGTCATGCTTGTTGCCCATCTGTCTGTTTATTTGTCCGTCTGTCTGTCTGTAACTTACGTACTGTGGCTAACACGTAGGACGTAGGGAAAACTTTTACACGAATAATTAGTTATGTGTCTTAAACTTGGGCATGCAAAATTTCAGCCATCTACTCCAAGGGGAACATTTTTAATTTGGGGGTTGAATGAAGGGGGTAGCAAAAATGTGAGTTTTTCAGAAACGGTGAGAGATATGGCCTAGGTTACTATAAATCACTAATAGAAAGTGGCATAGGTTTTGTCAGATTAGATGGAAATCATTGACCTTGCATGACCTTGAAGGTTATTGACAACTAGTACGGTAGGCTATCCTAGCGACAGCTGGGCTTCTTGTTGCTTTTTTCACTCAACTCATTTCGCAATATGTCCATTGTAAGGAATAATGATTTGCAGTGTAATGACATATTCATGTAGAAGCAGTTTTACTTTCCGATTTTGCTTACATTGAAGTTTAAGATGCCGTGCCACTTTTGGTTTGACATTGTAGTACTGCAGTGTGTTTCAAAAATTGAATGCATCGTTTAGAAGATTAGGTAGAAACTTAACTGAATGGAACCAAAGTGCATTATAACGCATTTACAAATGATCACTTGCTTTCAGCAGGCATTACATTTTATAATTACGTCATTTCATTGCATTATATATTAATTGCCAAAAACATGAAAAGCAGAACAATGACAAGAAATATTATTAGATTGTAACCAATCTAATGTACATCTCGCGAGCATCATTTTCATTTGTATTCTTTAAAAAGCTTTTTCGTTGTTTTTGGTTTGTATTAGACACCTGTTTAATATTATGCTAATAGTGACTGGCGTTGAGGTCGTTATTGGAAATGGTCTTCCTAAAGTTCATAAAATATTGCCCAATTTTAGGAACTGAGAGGAAAAGATGTCCAATAATTGTCGATGATGCTAGTTGCCATTTGTCTTGTTATACTTCAATACATGCATTTATTTGGCACCATACTGAGATATGGCGCCTCAAAGATAATGGTTTCACAACCTTGAACTTTTGGGGTCACATGACGTCATTGGTCATGTGACCATTTGACTCCCGGGGGTTATGGAGATATGGCCCTTTTGAAGTTCTTCCAGGAAACACAACACATCAGTATAGAACAGAGGTCGGTCGTCAGTCAGTTGGTCGGTCCTGAATATTACACTGATCTCATATACTCCTCTTCGCTACGTTAGGAACGTAGTGCACGAGGAGTAATAAAAACATCAGCATGCTCACTCAGCTATCAAGTATTGAGTGTTGATTGGCTGAACCTATTTGATGAAGGCTCATTGGTTAGTTCAGTTCAGTTCAGTTTTTTCTTGTCGCTTTGTGCGCACATTTACTGGCATGCTAGTGGTGTTGTTGTGGGTTTTGGTTGTTTGCTGTCAGCTCTGTTCACACTTGTGCTATTTCTACGGCTGCTGCTGCTGCTTGTCATAATTATTCTGCTCTGTGCACTTCTGCTACATTTGATCTGGTCAGGTGAGGCGTCCCTGTAAGTCAAAATCATCTACCACTTTTGAGTGTTGTTAAGTTAGCGATGGCTTGCGTTAGAAGGGTGCATGATACACCAAATTTTTGAATTTTGTGTAGAAAAAGTTAAGAATCTGTTTGGCAGTGTTTTTAAATATTCTTTGCTTGATTTTCATAGACTTTATTCGTTATACACTGAGATGGTTTACCTGTCCGCAGACAATTACCCACAGATCATCTCGGTATATAATCAACCAGCAAGGTCAACTCAACCTTCCATTCCTTCAAGATAGTAAGGTGGGGCACGTTTATCTGTGTCGGATGGCAGGTAACACTGTGTGATCCTATAAGGCAGGTGACTGTCCATAGCTTTGAGATAAGTTACTGTTAGGAGCTGTAGACAACTTTTAACTTTTTTTTATCTTTTTGCATGACTGAAGGAGCTGATACATATGCATCAGTAAAAAGAGACTGAAGACCGCAGTGTTGCTATGGTCTGTACTAGTAGTAGTCATTGTTGTTATAGTTGTATTAGTAGTTGTGGTGGTAGTAGTAATAGTAGTTGTATTTGTTGTTGTAGTAGTTGTAGTTGTATCAGTGTACAGGACTGAGCGCACTAGTGAGTTTGTGTTAGTTGAAAGAGATCAGCATGCAGCTGCTATGATGTGGAGGGCCGTCTTTTGCCAACGCAGGGCTTTCGGCACTGACTGACCCGAGGGGCCCCTGGTACCACAAGAAATTTTTTGGACCATAGACTTTGACTTCCTCCTTTTAACATATACTAAACCTTTTAGTTGAGTTCAAGTTGTGACAATTATTCCTCGCCTAAGGCAATGAAAATTAGGTAGATTGGTCGATCGATTTATTGGTCCATTGTGGCTATCATCGCTATAGCATAGGGCCGCTATGGCGCGCGGGGCCTTTGGCACAGTGCCAAAGTGCCACCTTCTACAAGACGGCCCTGATGATGTATAGTAGTAGTTGTTGTTGCTATTGTTGTTGTTGTTGCTGTTTTTGTTGTAGTAAATGTAGTATTGTTACTGTGCAGGATTTGGGGGGCTGGTGAGTTTGTGTCAGTGGAAAGAGACAGGAGTGCTGCTGTAATGTGTAGTAGTAGTTGTTGTTGTTGTTGTAGTAAGTGAGTAAGTAAATTTAATTTATAAAGCACACATGTCAACGAGAAACTCACTGAATCTAGTTGTAGTAGTAGTGTCACTGTGCAGGACTGAGGGGGCTGGTGAGTTTGTGTCGGTAGAAAGAGACCGGAGTGCAGCTACAACAAGTGCTGATGATTTATCCGTGCTCGCTGTCAGACATGTAAGTCTTACGAGTTGCTCTGTCATATTTCTAGGTGTGGTGTGGTCTGTAGCGACAGTTTCTTTGCAAATTGTTGGAAAGGAGTTTGTCAGTGAAGGAATTTTGTCAGTCGATCATCTGGTGAGGATATGAACAAGAGTTTAGTGTCATGTTTTTGTGACTTACAGTATAGTTAGAGTAAATTGTTTGACTGAGTGATTAACTGCGTGCACCTGTATTTTAGTGTTTATTCTGTAGTTATTACTGTTAGGGCTACTGTTACTACTACTACTACTACTACTACTACTACTGTGTGCTGTATTGCAGCGAGTGGTTCTGCGGTATTTCATACATCGTCACGTTAGGTATTTGTGGAGCTCAGAGCTACAGAACTTCAAACGTGTCATGTGAGTTAACTTAAGTTTGTTATATAGTTCATAATTAACAAAGTTACTAGATTTTCGAGCATTTTTGTAGCAACTTTGCCAGATGTTCGTTGTGATCCTTTATAATGTTCTGCTGCAGACCCATCCAGATTTAACGAATCACTTCTTGAAAGTTTATCAACCTTCCTAAATGGCATCCTGCAGACACTGCTGCATAACACCACAAAGTAATCGATCAGCTGATTGGAGAGATAAAATTTATTGATACTTTTTGTTCATTTTAACTCATATTTTGTTTGTTATGAGATTTGCAGGTAGTGCAGAAGCAGACGTTGGGTGAGGTGGCAACTTAAATGATCTTATTATTATTGCCATTTGTGTTGGGAATATTCGTGCCAAAAATTATTAAAATCTGTTGATCCTTTGAGTTGCAATCGATAATGCCGGTCATTCTTGTATCATTATGAGACACAGTGTAGATTATGTGAATGAAGTCTGTTACTACTACTGCTGCTGTTGCTGCTGCTGCTACACCTACTATGATGTCTACTAAAGTATGTGAATGATTTCTGTGGTTTGGATGTGGTTTTATAGAGGTCTGGAGTCGGGTCTGAAATGCTCTGATCTGCTCACTAAGTTTACTGGATTGACTGCGGATGAGGAGGCAAACAGGTTGTTATCATCACTGCGCTGGCTGCAGTAATTTGTGCCACTTTGGTTATCAGGGATGTTAAGCCTTGTTCTTATCTCGGCTTTGCATGTAAGGCATTGTCTTTGGTAATCTTGGCTTTGGCCTTGGCCTTAGCCTCAGCCTTGAAACTTAAGGTTTTGGCCTTTAATCTCAATGCCAAGGTTGGCTTGGGGTCAGCTAAGTGCATTTGGTAAATGCTCATTTATGATATGTTTGCAGTGAAAACTGTTTACTTGTCACGGTGTCTAGGCTGTATATTTATAGCCAATTTTTGTCTTTCTGTGTTTAGACTTTGGGCCCTATATCTAATCCTTGGTCAATTTTTGTGATTGGACTGTGTATATCTATGCTTAATTGTTGTTTGCCTGTGATTGAACTGTATATCACTGGTCATTTGTCATCTGTGTTTAGACTGTACATCTATGGTCATAATACAATAATTGTTGAAGTCAAGTCATACTTCCGGCTCTTCTTTGAAGAGGTATTATTTATTATCACAGTGCAGCACGGTAGTGCTGACACTGTTGTAAGGGCGATGAACGTTAAGTATAGGAGATGGTGTTCGGGGGTCCTGTAACTCCGAAACCCCTTAACCGATTTCCATAAAACTTGGCATCAGTGATCACATCTCCCATCCGACCCCACGTGCAAAATTTGGTTACAATCAGTTTAAAGGGGGCGTGTGGCTGCACATGCGCAAAATTTGCCGTTAGGCATCTATTTTTTTCCTTGTGCACGGCTACAGACCAGCCCGTTGGACCGACCGATGCCGCTAATGGCTCAAACGAAGCGTCCTGACGCCGGACACATTCCTTATATGTTTTCGATTACATTTTTAAAAATTTACCCCGTTTTATGCCCCAATTTTAAAAAAAAATTTGAACATTTGCATTACAGCCTATGAAGACTTCAAAGCGGCATAACTCGGTCCCCGTAAAAGATAATTGCGCACTGTGTTTACCAACCCCCTATATTCTGGGTTGGGCAATCTAATGGTGTCATTTAAATTTACCCCCTAATAACCACTGTTGCCATAGCAACCATTCAAAAATTGAAAATTTTGCATTGCAGCCAGTGGAGAGTTCAAAGTGGTATAACTTGGTCTCCGTAAGAGATAATTGCGTGCTGTTTGCACATACCTCCTTATTTTTGGGCCCTGGCTATTCGATGGTGTTACTTAAATTTTTCCCCTGCCAACCCCCATTGCAATTGCAATGCATTTTGGGACAAAATTGACTATAACTCGGCACCCATGAAAAATAATTGCGCGCTGTTTGCACCTACCCCCTATTTTCGGGCCCTGGCTTTCCGATGGTGTCATTTAAATTTTACGACCTCGCGGTGCCAACATCCAGCAGTACAGTCCAGCAGTTCTCAACTTTTCTAGGAGTGCTTTCTGCCATGCTTCACCCACAATCTGGAACAATCTGCCCGAAACTGTTATTTCTGACATAACTGTATCTACTGATACCTTCAAATCTAGACTTAAAACTGCTCTATACAGTTGTGCGTTCCTCCACTGACATGCGACCTTATCCGCACTTGAGATTCTTCATGTTGTGAAAGACCTAACGTGCATTATAAACCCAGTATAATAATAATAATAATAATAATAATAATAATAATAATAATACATTGTTTTGGCTTGTGACTTCTGTTTTTGTATTTTTATTTCAAGTATTTAGAACGGCTAGTCTTGTAAGGGCCAGTCTGGAATTCAACACGCAATAATATCGTCCCAAAACCATTTTTGCTGTTTTCGAGTTTTGACTCATATCGCACTTACATAGCTTTGTAAACTGTTGAAGTTTTTTGCTCTGATTTATATCAGACTTTGTGTAGGTTTTTACAGGGCATCCGCATAGCTTGCTACATAGGTGTCTCATCACAGCTATGGCAAAGGCATCTATCTGTCTGTTCGACACACTTCTGTATTGTGTCAAAATGATGCAAGCCAGGATCATGAAATATTCACTATCAGCTCCATGAAGGACTCTGTTTCAGGATCCATAAAGATTTTCCGGAAATTTAACGGTGTTACTTTGGTCGAAGACGTTAAATGAGAGACAGGTAGGGGGAGAATTTTGTACGTAAAGTTTTTTAACTGCAGTTTTTCTCTATGTTTGTTGCAGGTCGTAAATCCATTTTACGTGTTTCAAATATTCAGCGTTGTTCTATGGTGTTTCGACCAGTACTATATCTATGCCGGATGCATCGTTGTCATCTCTCTGATCTCACTTAGTGTTGAACTCTATGAAACACGCAAGGTGCGTCATATCTATGGTTTCATTGCCATCTTTATGATCTGACTTAACGTGCAAAGTAACATGTTCAAATCAAAGATCAAATGAAATTTTTTAAAGTTTTAGATAAATCTTCCTTCAATTTTCTTTCAATTGACAGACCACAATTGTAGACTATAAGGTGCTTGTTAGAGTGCATATCTCTGCCAAGCGAACTTTTATGGAGTAGTAATTTAAATGCATTTTTGGTGAATGTGTTAGTTGACGATGAAATAAAATAAAAATTTTAGCATTTATGTGTCGGATTGTCACTGGAAACACGCATGTCAAATTTGAAGCCCATAGTTTTAACCATTTTGGAGTTATGTTGGCATATGACGTCCGAAAGTTTAGGGGTCATGTGACCGTGACCACAGTTTCTGTTTGAAAAACAAGTAATTTGAGCAAAGCTCATGTGACGCGCGATAGCAGCGGTCCTGCCATTTGGGCAATCCTGTACAGCATGCAGTGAAATATTAATGCCTTTTGAAAGAGTACCCGGATTTGACGCTTCCATATGGAAGATTCCTTGAGTTTAAGAAGTCGAAATTTGAATTGTTAAAAATGGACGTTTTATGCTAAAAATTTCATAGTTTTATGCAGGTTGTCTAGGTTTATCTTTAACCATTTCGGTGCAATTTACTCTTGAAATGTGCGCCACAGCCGAAAATTTTAAAAAAAAACACTAAAATCCTCTATGTTCAAGGTTCAAGGTCATTCAAGCTCATTGATGTTGACACCATTTAAAAGCTCATCACTAGTGCTTGTTATGATAAGCAGCATGTCCATGCCTATCTGCAAATGTTTTAATGCTGGACGAGCTAATGGCATTAAAATAACCACTTTTTAACGGGGTACCCCTTTTTGATGACCGCCAGCGCAGGCCTCTTTGAACCTGGAGGGTCCATACTTGAATTGCTGAAATCTGCGTTTAATGCAAAAAATTTTATACTGCGGTTGTCTTGGTCTATCTCCAGCTATTTTGTCACGTTTCACTCTTAAAATGTGTGCTGCAGCCAAAGATTGTGAAAAATTCACTAAAAACCTCTTTTATGTCATCAATGTTAATAAATCTAAAAAGCTCATCGCCAGTGTTTGTTATGATAAGCAGCATGTATGTACCTATCTGCAACCGTTTTCATGCTAAATGAGCTAATAGCAGTAAAATGATCACTTATTATGTGGGTACTCCTTTTTGAAGCCCGTGTGCACAGGTTTTCTTTAACTTAGGGGTTCGGAACTTGGACTGTTAAAATCTACGTTTAATGCTGAAAATTCTGTATGCAGGTTGTCTGGGTATATCTAGCCATTTTGGTTCAGTTCACTCTTAAAATGTGTGTCGCACCCCAAAATCACAAAAAATTCATGAAGACCCCTAATTTTTGGGATTCAAGGTCATTTAAGGTCACTGATGTTAATAAATCTGAACAGCCCATCACCAGTGCTTGTTATGGTAAGCAGCATATCTGTACCTATCTGCAACCGTTTTCACGCTACAAGCCAACAGCGGCAAAATAACGTCTTCTTAAGAGGGTACCCCTCTTTGACGCACTCATTCGAGGGAAATCCCTTCACACAGGGGCACAAAATTTTGTCACGATAAACTAGAGTTTTTGGGGCATCCTATGGTGAAGGTTTTATGATCCTAGCTTTTGCCGTTTTTGATACAAATCCAGAGTGTGACAGACGGATGGACAGACAGATGGACACCCAGGCCATGGCTAAGATGTGCGAAGGATTCTGCTATTGCACATAAAGTTGTAGCTGCTGCTACTGCTGCTTTTACACTACTACTACTATTACTACTACTACTACTACTACTACTACTACCACTGTGTTGTAGCAAAGAGTGACACTGCGAGACATGATGGCCAGTAATGAGGTGTCAGTCACAGTCATTCGACGTGACGCCAGTGAGTTCACTATTTAACTTTAATTCTTATCAGTTATAAATTATCTGTCCATTTTTTACTTACTTCATACTGAACTTAGCACCAAAGTTATGAAAGTCTTAGGAAAATCTTAGAAAAGTTTGAAGAATGTGGGCTCAGGTCGGAGTACCAGCATTGTGATCTGTAAGCCTAATATGTCAATGGAATAACCTCGCAGCATCGTGGGCTAAAAAAGTTAGGGACGGGGCAGGAAGTTGCAATTTTTTAATATGGGGATTATGGATGCTCGGAATTTTGGTTTTGTCCCAAAATGGGGATTTCCAGCCTTTAGCCACGAATCTTGTACTTTTGGAAAAACAATTTCCTGACAGAGGGAAATTTTTAACAGGTTAAAATTTAGCGGAAAAATCGACTTTTCTCTCTCATCTCACGACGCCATGGCAAAAAGTTGACTGAACTTGCCCAGATTATGCGGTGCATTCTATGTCAAGGCTGATTTATAAACAACAGCCTGTTGGACATGCTTGTTTAAGATCACTAAAACTTGTGCTTATTTGTGAGTTCCAGTGCACGCAGCATAGACATGTGTGTATGATGCATAGATACGTGTGAGCTGATGTCGAGTCAGCTGGTACCCGGAGATGTGATTATCATTCCACCGGCGGGTTGCGTTATGTCATGTGATGCAGTGCTTCTGAGTGGGACTGCCATAGTGGATGAAAGCATGCTCACTGGTCTGTAATATGACTACACACTACTACTACTAGTACTACTTTTATTACCTCCACCAAGGAGGTAATGTTTTTGCCAGACTTTGTTTGTCTGTCTGTTTGTCTGTCTGTGAGTCAGCAAGATAACTCAAAAAGTTATGGACGGATCTTTCTGAAATTTTGAGGGTATGTCAGGAATAGCACTAACTACCAGTGATTCAATTTTGGGGGTGATCCGGAAGGAATCCTGGATTATGGATCACTTTGAAATTTTCGTTACCACTGCTTTCAGTAGGGCGTAAGGGAAACCGCTGCAAAACCGAAGATGGTGCTGCCACCTAGCGAACAACATTGCCTTGGCGGAGGTGTGCGGGCTGACTGCTTTCTAGTTACTGCTGCTGCTGCTGCTTTTGCTGCTGAGATGTTTGTATTAGTAGTATCATATGTACTTCGTGTCTCAAAAAAGTCAAAATTGTTATTGTCATAACTTTGTCAAATTTTTACTAACTTTAAGAATTTTTAGCATGTTGATGAAAGTATAAGATAGTGATGTGCCAGATGTGCCAAAACAATAAGCATAAGATGATGAAATTATGTAAGGTGCACTCATTTTCCACCTCACCTTTTTATGTCAATGCACTACCATGTAAAACATAGATACTCTAAACTGTTGCATAATGCTGAGTTTTTTCTCAAGTAAATGCTGTAACGAGTTAATTAGGCACAAAATATACTAAAATGTGAATTATTTAACAGAATTATAAGTTTGTATAACAGCTTGCTTGCAAATTAGAAATTATGCCAAAGTGTGCTCCGCATGCAAAGACACAATGGCTTAGATGCAACGCCAATGGCTGATAGCAGAATCAATGATCGACTGATCAAGTGCATTCACTCATGATTACACGTGTTTTAAGCTCATCAGTTAGCTATATTATTGTCTGCTGTTTTCAGCATAAAATATTTAATACCTCAAAATTATGAAACCACGTTGCACCCTCTGTCGAATTGATGATGCAAAGGTAAGCCATCTGATACAAATAATCGCTGTGGAGCATCTGTGTTTCACACGGTAGTGTGCTGACATAAATTAGGTGAGGTGGTAAACGAGTGCACTCTACATATTAATATCGTCTTGGCCATTTTCGTGCCAAAAATCATCAAAGTTGGTGAAAATCTGACGAAATTGTGCCAAAAACAATTTTGACTGTTTTTTAGACACAGCGTAGTAGTATTGCGAGTGTGGTAGCAATAGTGGTATGATGATAATTTTAGGTGAGAGTGTTCCAGTGACAAAGACCCAGCTGGCGCCCTCTAGTGAGTCTGAGGTGTATTATCCTGATGTACACAAGCGCAGTACTTTGTTCTGTGGAACTCGCGTCATTCAAACTCGTTACTATGACAACTCGCCAGTCACTGCCGTCGTACTTCGGACTGGTCAGCTGATAGTATTTGTCATTTTTATACATGTTGTCTTAAAAATTAGTGAGTGAGTAGTTTCTTCGGTGATGAAGTGGCAGGGGCAATTCTCCCTGCCAAAAAAAATTAGCTAGTCTGTAACTTGCTTATGGCTGGAATTTTTTTCAAAAATATGGCTTTTGGGGGAGAATTTAAAGGCAAATTGAAATTCTGAGCACCATAATTTTCTGGCTGTCAGAAGTTTGCAGCAGTTTGTCAGAAAAAATTGCAACTTTCTGCCTTGCTGCCGGATTTTTTTGGATTTTTTTTTACTTGCGTGTTATTGCAGAAGAAGCCATTTTATGCTGCAATGTCATTCGTGTTTGATGACGTAAATAAAAACTACTGTGCTATAAGAATGACGAAATGCTATAAATAAATTTGCTTTGTAGAATATGAATCACACGGTGCTTGACTATATTTTGGTTACATTGGCTGACATAGGTTTCCAACCCGATATAGCATTGGTGTATGCTGCAAAATGCAGGGTTGATTTTAGGTTGGTTCACAGTAAAAACCTAAAAAAATTTTCTTACTAGATTAAGGTTTATCAGATTTTATGGGCAAACGATTGTAGTTGATAACGTCATTTTTTGATTGTCGATATCTTGAACTGTTCTGGAGGTATTGAACATAAAGTCAAAAGTTGTTCAAAATCGCGCTGAATTTTGGATGCATTTGACCCCAAATTCTCTATGAATGTCCCTGAATTTTGGGATGTAGATTGTGTCATATTTCAAGTTCTAGCAGTGTTTGTTGTAGTGGTGGGTTGCAGTTGTGATAGCAGCAGTAGTAGTAGTTGTTGTCATCGCAGGTTTCTGCACGTCAAAGGGTGAGCTGGTTCGTTCAATCCTCTACCCAAAGGAAATGATGTTCAAGTTCTACGAGGATGCGGTGAAGTTTGTGGGAGTTTTAGCGTGCCTGGCGACTGTTGGAATGGTTTACAGTGCAGCTACTCTCATCATGAAACACGTGCGCAGTAATAGTAGTAGTTGTAATAGTATTAGTAGTAGGAGCAGCAGCAGAAGAGCAGTGGCAAGTTAGAATGGTTTGGAAATCAAAATGTTAGTTGAAGTTTAAGGCATAATGCCGACATTATAGCAGTAGTAAACTGTTTCGGTATGCTAGTAGTGGTAGTAATAGTAGTAGCACACTGTGTCCCAAAAAAAGCATCCCCATCATTTTCGACCGTAACTTAAAAACCAATTAACAGATTTTGATAATTTTTGCTACGAATATTTCTGACACAACGTGCCACCAAATGACCATTCAGTTTCCCACCTAATCTGCACTACCTGGGGACAACACAACCAGCAAAATATCACTTTTTATCCAATGCAATATGATAGCTTAATTAGCATAACACGTAAAAACACATTTGGTTTATGTTTCTGACATTTTGGCTGAGTTTTCATTCAGTTGTCCTTTTTTCAACTGCCTGCAGTAAAATTGCTTGAAGTGTTGGCCCACTATGCGAACACAGGCAAGGAGATGCTGTTCCCATTCATTGACAGCAGTATCGATAATGTTCTGCTCCAAACTAGTCTCGGCTGTACCAGTCACTTCTTGACTTCACAAACATTTTTAAACATCATCTGGTAGACACACTGCTGCATGACAGTCAAACCTTGTAATAGACCGGCTGTTGGGACCCAGAGATCAGGATAAATGGAAT
>Ga0209367_1008182_pt1 | contig 14314 bp, 8 predicted proteins | sample WorMetLIZISLAND2_FD_187412 | JGI IMG/M metagenome (GOLD analysis project Ga0209367, IMG submission 187412) | Marine gutless worms symbiont microbial communities from Max Planck institute for Marine Microbiology, Germany - Olavius geniculatus... ... | reverse complement strand
TTAATATCATATTCGCATCGTACTCTTTATTTCCTTTGATTTGATATGCAATATGCCTATGTTTTGATGTACTTAAAAATTGACCCATTTTTTCAACTTTGTTCAAAAATTCAAATTCAAATTTTGAAGAGAGCACACGTGGAATTCATGGGGAGTTTTGATATGTTACTCCTAGTCCTTTAGGCTAACTATTTTGAAAAAAACAGCTTGATAGTAATTTTTTCCTTAGTTGACCCCAATATGACCTAATACTCCTGGACTAATAGGCCTACTCTTGATCCGTGTTAGCAGTTTTAGCAGAGGTTTTTATAACCTTTTTGTCGCGGATGCGAATTCCGTCGAACTTGTAATTTTTTTTGTAATTAACTTCGTAAGTAATAATGTTGCACAGGTCAAGAAAACAAAGGTTGGTTTTTAGATTTTTTAAAACGTTAGCTTACGACTCACGGAGTTACGGTTATGTTCAAATTTGGTGTTATCAGTCAGATCAGGGTTAGCGCCAGGGTTTACGATTGTGCCGCCTCAAACAGGTTTTAAATTAGGATGCACCATAGTAGGCCTAATATATGATAAGCCTATGGAATACGCTGTCTGGACATCATCATCTAAACCTTAAGTTACTGAAGTAGTTCTGCTACTAAGGCAACTTTGATTAATTATTTAATTGATGAGTAGGAGCAAGTGATAATACGCCAGAGCAAACTTCATTTCGCTAGTTCTTTTTATTTCCAGTTAACCGGATCTTCCTCAGGCTTTAGCTTGAGGGAAGCCGGTCAGTTTGTCGTCAGATTTTCTGATGGGTTGTGTTGACACGACGGCAGTCGCAGAGAGTAGCCTGTAATGTGGTAAGTCTATACAGTAAGCCATGAGTGCGCCGCGAGCGACACTATCGACCATCTATAGACACAGCTAACGATATTGAATGACATTTAAAAGTCATCGCTGCTGGAAGCAGTCTCTGGCAGCGCTACTCGCGTGGCGTCATCTAAAAGCCTTCCGTTTTACAGAGTGCATTACGTTTCGAGAATTACTGTCTATAATTAACTACTACAAATTTAGCGCTATTGCAGGCAGCGTCATATCACACTTAGTTGTGGAAATTTTTATCCTATTCCTCATCGTACGGTTGTGTAAGCTACTATAGAAGTCAAGAATTCGAAGCTGTGCATCACGGCTTTTAGCAGTTGAGCAGTTCAATCAGCGTTTATAAGCTTAAAGTAGCTTAATTGCATTGTTAGCTGACTATATAGCAATTAACAAGCTGTTGGCTAGCTTGTCTTAATTAGATTGCTAAAGCTGCCCGTTTATTAGCAATTTATCACACAACAGAACGCTAGTTATTTGCCAGACAAGCACTGGCTGTTTTAAAATTTTTTTTGCGTTTATTATATAGCCTTTTGTGTTTTAGCTACTGAGTAAGCCCATAGCATGTCTCAATCTGCAGTCTTGTGAAGACAGTCAAAGCACACATTATCTCCGCCAAGGTAAACGTAGTGAACATTGATGGAGATAAAGATATGCTCATTCTGTCCGTCCGTCCGTTGTCCGTCCGTCTGTGTACATGATGACTTATAATGCACTATATCTCCATAACGGTGCGCGATAGACGCATGGTCACAAAGGACCACCCATAATAAATGGCCCACCGCGAATCGAACGGTCACGTGAACGATGATGTCACGTGACCCCAAAAAGGTCGAGGTCGTGATCCCATTATCTTTGAGGCGCCATGATATTTCCATAACGGTGTCAGATAGACGCAAGGTCACAATGGGCCACCCATGGGAAAGCAGTCTGAACTGTAACACATTGAAAACACTGTTAAACATGCTTGACTGCTCATTGATTGGAGTTATTATTAGGCCTACTCTACTTTACAGAAAGATTGGACAGACTCCATGTTCGTTCGAACATGATCTTGTTGCCATGGCAACGAAATCTGTGACAAAATTGGCTATAACTCTGCTTGTACAAGAGATATCTCCGAGATGTTTGCGTATATAGTAGTTAGTAGCAGTAGTAATAGTAGTCGTAATGTTATTTAAATTATTTCGCTCAGCGCAGATATGCATTATGCACTCTATGTGCGCCTTCTAGTTGTATCAGTGCAGCTGACTGTTTGCAACAACTAAAGGCTTTATGTCTTGATCACCTGAACAGAACAGCACCGATTACTGATTAGCGCTAGTGTTGCGATTTAATCCCATAATACCCAGCGACAAGACAACTGAAGCTGTAGTATAGCTTTTGCTAACTGCAGAGTAAACGCTCCAGTAATATTGACATTTAGTGACTACAAAGGCAAACAATAATGACCGAAGTTAAGCCTCTTGGGGTCTCGAGTTTGATCAGTGACCTAGCGACTTGAGGGAGATTGAAAAGATTAAGACATCACGATGAGGTCTAAGGCGACAGCGTGCACGACTGAACTGTACTGAACTGACCGGTCAGTTTGGTTCAGTTCTGTCGCTTTGTACACGTTGCCGTTAGCTGATTGATGTCATCACGCACGAGATTTCGTGCACTTGTTGACTCAAAGCTTACAGTCACGATATTTATGTTCTGCTGCGGCACTTTCAACAGTGTCTTAGAGCTACGTTAGTAGTCTCATTTGTCACATCCATGATGTTTATTGTAAATTCTGCATTTTAACATTGCGGTTTGCGGTTTATCTGAATCCAGTATTGTAACTGTTGTGTATACACTGTGTCTCAAAAAAGTATCCTCGACATTTTCGACTATAACTTGAAAACCAATTATCAAATTTTAATAATTTTTGGCACAAATATTCCTGACACAACTTGCCGTCAAATAACTGTTCAGTTTTCCACTTCACTCAATGTATGCTTCTGCACTATTTAGGGAAAGCAGATGAAGCGAAATATGTGTTAAAAAAGTAAAAGCTGAAAAAAACATCCACAACATTATCGATCATGCTTTGAATAAAAATTAGCAAATTTTAATAATATTTTGCAGAAATATTTTTGACACAAATGGCTATTAAATAAATGTTTTCGTTTCCACCTCACCCAACGTCTGCTTTTGGGGAAAGCAGAGCAAGCATAATACGTGTTAAAATGAATAAAAAACGTCAATAAATTCCATATATCCTAATTTGTCGGCCCCAACAGCAGGTCTTGCAGCAGTGAATCTACCAGATAAAGTTTAAAAATGTTTGAAAAGTCAAGAAACGACTGGTAGAGCCTGGATTGGTCTGGAACAGAACATTATCAATACTGCTGTTAATGAATGCAGAAAGCGTCTCCTTGCCTGTGTTCGCATAGTCGGCCAACACTTCAAGCAATTTTACTGCAGGCAGTAGAAAAATGGACAACTGAATGAAGTGTCAGCCACAGTGTCAGAAATGTAAACAAAATGTGTTTTACGCGTTATGTTAATTAAGCAATCACATCACATTAGATAAAAAAGTGATATTTCGCTGGTTGTGCTGTCCCCAGGTAGTGCAGAAACAAACATCGGGTGAGGGGAAACTGAATAGCTATTTGATGGCAAGTAATGTCAAAAATATTTGTACCACAAATTATCAAAATCTGATAATTGATTTTCAAGTTACAGTCCAAAATGTCGGGGATACTTTTTTTGAGACATAGTGTAAGTATTAATCACTACTGACGAATCTCTGTGTCCTTAGGGCCTACTCTATATTTGGCTGCTTACAAGCGCTGTAGCTCCGGTTTTAAGTTGCCTAACACGTAGTTTAGGTAGTAGCGTACGTAATTCGTGTTACACGTTAATTAATCAGATCAGCGAATCAGTTAAAGCTCATAACTTGCGAGCAAATTAAATAGCACTCTATACACCGAATTTATGGATCTATTTTAGCTTTTTTTACCACTGCATGTCGTAAAAGTGCTTTTACTGTTAAAATCTCGTGATAGGTTACATTCGAAGTTATTTGGCTAAAAACTTCGCATCTTTTCGCGTCATTTTATTTATTTTTATTGGGTCCTTTGAGTCCGCAAACATTTTGTTCCGTTGTAGTTTTTTTAAATTAATTTATACTCTATGCAACAACACATGCATGAGTACTGGTTGGCTAATCGACATTGTTGTACCAGTTTCACTGCTTTCAGTAAATTATTCGTTCAATCATAGTTAAGGTCGATTCTTCTAGCTGACAATTAAGTGAAGTACCGCGATATGCCGCTTTTATAACGATAACGACGGTATATCGATGTGCGGGGGCGACGTTTGATGATACAGCGCATCATTGAGCGCCGGTCGGCAGCCACTGCAGTAATTAGCCAGCAGCTATGTGACTGATGATGATGAACACGGATGTCGGGAGGTTTCAGATGCTGTCAATCGCTGAGCTAATCAATGGCATCGCCAGGTTAATTTTCAAAGGGAAAAACAACAGCCACGGCATGCAGTGTACAAGAGAACGAGTCTTAGAATATGTTGAGAGGTGGTAATGGGTAAGAACCTCTTCGGGGTTTTGTCTTTATCATTCAAAGGCCTGCTAAATAAAAGATATTTTCGTGCAAATTTTATGTTTACAGATTGCCTGTAGGATACGTTTAGCCGATATATAGCCTAATTTACAGCGGCACACTGATGTCCTTTCTTTTACAAATCATAAGAAATAGCTTGCATCTGCACGGCTTGGAAGTTCCCGGAAGCTGAGTTGATTTGTTTTTCTCTCACCGGCTGCACCACCGCAGCAGCTACTGATGTTAATGGCCACGAGTGTCGCTTTGAGCTGGCACACCCCCGCTATGCTATGCTATGCGTTCATGTTTCATGTCATTAGACGCCTTCGTAATGCATTTGGTCGCCACCTTGCGACATCGATCACTGGCAAAGCAAAAGAAAACGCCCAGGCCGAAATACTGAGGATGAATAATTTTGTTCGGCGATACTACGTTAATATTGCATTTGCTGAGGTCCAGTATTATGACTGTTTTTACATTTAAGTCTGCATGTGGTTTAGTAAACATGTTTACTGTTCACCAACTAGACCTATAGGTTTGAAAATTGGCTCAAGTACTGGTATATGTGCGGCACTGATTTTGTGAGTTTTGGCTATCATCATCATCATCATCCCTCCAATAGCATGGCACGGACAATAAACTGTGCAGCTTTTAATTTACATCGAGCTCAGTGAGCTCCAGGAATTGGTTAAAAATCTTCAGCTTAATTTACCATAGAGTCAAAGTAAATGTCGACGCCTGTATTTTGCTAACTAACGTGCGCAACAAGGTCGTCAAATAGTATAAGATATCATATACAAAAGTTCTTGAGGAGTGAGAGAAGGGGGAGAACAGATTGTCGGCTTCAGAGGCGATAGTCATTACGGGTTTTGCCAGACTTCTGTTAACTTAATCCGGTGATATATATTACATAGGCCTACAGAGGCAAACGTTTTGCCAACGCCGTATGCCTGTCGTGGTTTCTCGGTTGACTACGTACTTGATGCACTGCTGTCGTTACAAAAAGCCACGTTATAAATACGAGTTGTTGGTTTTTTGGCTACTTTGGCTACCTTTCGTCAACTTCTATATTTCATTAAAATGCGTTCTCAACTTGCTGAAATACGCACAATGCCAAGTATCAGTTTACCGCGTATCTTCTAGTAAAAAATTTCGGATAATCTAAAATTCGCGAAAAAAATCGGATCGCCACGAAAATTAGCCACTTTTCAGTTCTTGGGCTATGCTCACTCTCTCCAAAAATTTCATTATAGTCTGTTCATAACTTTTTGATTTCTCTTTGTCGGATACAAGCTGATCGAGTCCAAAACATGACGTTGTTCTTCGGTGGAGCTTATAACGTTAAACCGCACTCAGCTTGCACTGGCACTTTCTGCTGTGCAGTCGTGCGTTATAAAGCAAGTGATAGTCTATGCGATATGAGCATGGTGGTTTAAGTATGGTACTGCACTGTCTTGAGTGGTATAAGCTCGCACTCCGTACTCGCTTACCCACCCCGGCAGTGCGGTATGTAGTAGGCCTACGTAATAATAACGCAAGTAATGACGGAGCAGTTGGTGTGTGTGAATTGTGAGCAGATACATTAAGCAGTACGGATGGGCGGTCGCCAGCGCGGCGCACACGTGCACGGTCTACATAACGGTGCTGGTCGCAGTCCATCGTTACGTCTACGTCTGCTGTTCGCACAACACCAAGCGACTGTCGACGCTGCGTCGAGCCAAGATTCACGTCGCCGTCGTCCCGCTGTTCGCTTTCTGCTACAGCCTGCCGCGCGTCTTCGAGTACCAGGTAGTCTATCCGAACTCCAACTCCACGAGGGGAAACCTGTCGGCCGATCCAGACTCCGCCGAGTCTACGTCTCGCGTCGGACAGCTGGAGTTCGCGGTGATCGGCAGCAGTTTCTGGTTCCAGATCGTGTACAAGAACGTCTGCTTCTACCTGGTGATGTACATCGTGCCGCTGTCGACGCTCGTCTTCGTGACGGTCCGCTTGCTGGCGACGATGCGTCGTCGACGTCGCGCCGCCGCGGCCGTGCAGGACAAGCTCTCGACGGCGATCCACGGCCGCCAGCAGGCGCGAGACGACAGCGTCACCGTTGTTCTCGTCATCATCATTGTCGTTTTCATCGTCTGTCAGACGCCGACCCTGCTGCAGAGACTGATGCTGGCGCTAATGGGCATCGAGGCGATGGACTGCGGACGGGCGTACTACTACGTCGAAAAGCTGGCCGACTATCTGGCCGTCTTCAACTCGTGCGTCAACTTCGGCATCTACGTCGTCTTCGCGCCGCACTTTCGTCGCATCCTGCTCAGAGACGTGCTTGGACTCAGACGCAGTCGCCGGCGCAGCCGACATCAGAGTCGACGAGACGTGGGTACCAAGGCCCGCACGACGGCGTGCGGCGGGGGCGGGGCTACTATGATGCTTGGCTGTGGTGGAAAAAAGACGACGACCGACGCCGCATCGCCAATAGAAAGTGTGTCGTATCGCGGCCGAGGCACCGGCAGTCAGGGCTGGTCGGAGGACCGGACTGGCGCAGGTTACTGTAGCGAGATAGCAGAATGTTTCGCCGCCAGCTCGCCTACTCAGACTTCAGCGAAAGAACAGCAGCAGCAGCAGCAGCAGACACGTCGAGATGATGACAACGTTCTTCTCAACGGCGTATCTGACACTCTGCCGCTAAAACCTCTTCTGTCTAACCGCGTTTAATAACAGAAATTTGATCTATCGGCATTTCTTAGTACAAACTCGAATCCAAACCGATTTGCTTGTCCTGTGGTGATTTGTTTAAACAATGAAAAGTGACGTGACTCTCGTCCACGGGCCAACGCATTTTCAAGTGCGCAAAAATAATGGGCGTTGCGGAACCAGTTTATTGACTCTGTTGTATTGGTACTATTAGAAATTATTTTTTTATTCAAAATTGATTATAAATACGGACGTTTAAATGGGACACAAAATACTGCATGTTTGCCAAAATTGATGAGTAATGATGTGTTAATGACGTATTGAATTATGTATGATTCCGCGAGAGTTTGTTTCCACTTCCTGCAATCGTTTTATTGACTGATTATTTTATAGCTGTTCATTCAGTTTAATTCAATTTTACTTCACTACTTCCAGTCTGTGGTTTTCGCGCAGGCATACATTTGCCTGTGTACACAAGTGTACGAAAATAATTGTTTTTTGTGTCGCCAATCAATAAAGAGAACGACTTTGTCTCGATTTTTACCGCCAGCGTTAGCTTTCACTCAACAAACTGACAAACGGACGTTATGGCCGTCGTCGATAGATCTACATGTTGCTGCTATCTATAGAGCTGAAATCTAATCCAGCAAATTCAACAGTGTTATATGTCGTATCGCAACAATCTTCATATTGCCGTTGTATACGATGGTTTGCCGTTGTCGTCTCGTGAGGTGACATTGTACGGTGACGTTCGGTGTTTGGTTCTTTCTGCACACCCGATGTCTTCGTCGTTAGTCTGTAATAAGCTGATCGTATCTCTCCACCAGTGCACTACGCAGCCAGTACACCTGCTATAGATGACGTTACGGATAACTGTACTCAGCCCCGTGTTCCTGGCATATTCCCGACTTTATGGTTTTATTATCACAGTGCCCGCGTGCATGGAGACGACTGTCTGATGTTGGATTCGCTTACTTGGTGCACCGTTGATTCAACAGTAAAAGTGTCTGTGTTTTTTTCTTAATCTGTTAGAGCAAGTACCTTCTACCGTCTTTCTTTTACCGCTTTTCCATTTTTGCGTTTTTGGAGTTTTTTTCCTGTATTTAGTTACCTATGGGTTTTTTTGGGGGAGGGTGGGGGCGCTTCAAGCGGTTTTAGTGGAATGCGTGGCAAGTCTCTAGCTGTCGTCTATTTATTTTGGAACATCATGGGCCTGAAAAAAGCATCTGGTATGCTATAGCGAACTAGAGAGAAAGTTAGGTCTTTAAGTGTAGCAACTATTCCCTTGAACGACATTGAAAAAGCTATTCCTTACTTTTATGATGAAGCTTGTGCAGGTATCACCATGACAATGGCATCCATAACTCTGTCAATCTTCGCTTTTCATGCGAATAGCAGCATCAGCATTCGTTGTTGGCGGTTACAGGAGCCATGAATTTGAGCTGACTAAAAAAGCTATTTGTTACTTTTGCATGTTTGTTCGCAAGCCAAAAAACGTCTAAATTAATATTGTACGGCATCACGTCACTGAACAATGCAAAATAATTATCGTTCGTTTCTTTCTTTCAACCTACGTGACGTCGACTGATCATAGGATCAACGGAAAGATTAAAAACGACACCAACCTAACGTACAGGCACCGTTAGATGTTTTGTATTTCAGAGCGGATAACGTTTTATTACCATGCAGCGCTCGCCGGGTTTTTTTCACGCTATGAGCCTACAGTCAGAAAATTATTCACGTTTCTATACTTGCTGTGAAACCAACGTATTCTGTATCTTGTGTTTGTTAGTGAGTCTTGTTGTTTAAAAATAAGATGTATTATATATTGTGTTTTATATATTTCATACTGTTGTCGAATGCAAGCTATCAATTATGATAAGAGAGGAAACGTACAGTTGATCTCATGTTGCTATTGTAGTATTGTTGCGTATTTGTCACAAAAATGTTCAATTTTGTTGTTGACGATTTTACGTTTAACGAAAAAAAACAATCGCGAACGCTACATTTATATATTAATTAATTACAAAAGCTATTAGGCCTACTTTTGTGTTGTTAAAAAATTAACAGTTAACACATACTTTAACTTTAGTTTTAACCATCAAAAGTATTTTCTTCTGCACTAATTTTGCGTTTGTTTATTCTTGACATTTGAAATAATCGGAGAAGTTTGATCACTTAACCTGTTAACTTGTTGTGATATGCTTAGACCCATCGCCATAAAGTTGGTTTTAAAACCCCAAATTACACGTTAACTGATTACACAGTAAATAATAGCACCAGTTGTGTACATTACATGAGTAATAGTTTTGCTTTTGTTTAAAAACTAATTTTGAAATAATTAAAATACGTTTATTACCTCGATATCAAATGCTATATCACACAAGCTGGTATACGTAGGCCTATAGATAACATTAAGTTAGGGGGTAAATATTGTAATCTTATAAAAATGCACTATTAAAAGCATAATACATATACGAGTTAACTCAGAAAAGCTGAAAATACATGTAGCAGCTTCAGCGTTATTTGTCAAGTACGACTGAAAGCCAATTGATATATTAAAATCTCGACCGCAAGTGGTGTAAACTAATGTTGAAACACTTTTAAAACACATCGACCTAAATATTTACGCTCAGTAGGCCTAACAGAACTTTTCAGACCTACGAGAATGCTAATAACGATCGCCTCAGACTGCTTATCAGTAGCAGCATGATGGACAGCGTTCGTTAGGCCTAATCTCTTACGAAAACTGAGAAGTTACTCTTCTAGCAGACATCAGTCGGTTCAGAGTTGAATCTCGGATTAAGATAAGAACATGCAGCATTAGCAGCAGCCAAGGCGCAGTTTTCTGGTGATCTGCAGTGTGTACTCAGTTGCATGATATAGCACTTTAACCGACCTCAACAGATAGGCTAATACCCCGTTTACACGATCGAGCAAACATCGAGCTGACTCGTCCAGCTAAAATATAGCAGCTCGTCGAGCTAGCTCGTCGAGCCAGCTTGATCGTGTAAACGTGGTATAACGGATGGCGCCGGAGGCTTATGTTCAGCTCACCTGAATCCTGACCAATGCAGCCGCTGAATCAGCTGTAGAACAGCATTAAGTGATGGATGAGGCCGAGGAAAATGTACCGCTGACCGGCTTTTTGTAAGCGACGACATTCGACATAACGACGCACGGGAAGTAACAGCATGTGACGACGGATGCCTCGTTGTTGGACATTCTAATTTACGCAGCTGTCGTGTGCGACGAATGCCGATAGTGCTTTTAAGGCGTCTGATTTTTTGTTATCCGGTTACAAGACGGAATATAAATGACCGGCCATTTTTATGATTCATCATCGTTGATTTGCTATCGTGGTCATCATTTTTTCTCAGGCCATACGCAGTTGCTATAATCGAAACACTGAACAAAGTATTCCAAGAGGCAGAAAAGCCATTTGCCAAATGTATAGTATAAGAATGATTTTCGGAGCAGCGCATGCAGTATGAATTCGTTGTTGTAAACAACCAAACTACGACTTTTGCATTCCGCAAAGTAGTTTAGCAACATTATTAAGGTGAGTTGGGCAAAAGCTATATTTTTAACGTCAAGTTTCGTCATGATATTGCGTGCTAAAAATTATTAAAAATCAACCAATGTTTCATGGAGTTATTCAAAGATTAACGCTGACACATTTTTTTCTGAGACACGGGGTAGGCCTAATTTACAGTGTATCTGTAACAGATGTGTTTTGTATGTAAGTTTCTTATGCATGTATAATGTATGTCTAATTTGGTCTATTCTCGTACTGATCGGGTTGTCTAAAATACATAAATGGATGGATTAATGAAAATGTGTAAAAAAAATTTGAGCTAGGATATTTGTGACAATTTGACTTCTACATTTTATTTCTTTGTTACATCGAGCAAGTTGCTAGCGTACCAGTTTTTTCAGCACCAATCTCTTGAAATGTTTTAGTAAATCAACGAATACAAGGTCGTAAACGAAGATTCTGATTTGTTTTGTAATTTCTAATATACTACAAACCGATCATTGTAAATATATTTTAATTTCCGTGGTTTATAAGACAAACAATCAAGGTAAGAACAAAACAATACATTAATGGTCCTGAAATACCCACATTTATTTCTATCATCTTAACCGTTTTAAAAAGTGTCATTAATCATGTCTAACCAGCTAATCCGCAGATTGAATAAAGGCGCTTTTTTTCTGGCAGGCTTGCAATTAAATTGCTTGTAACTGATTAAATACTGCTGTTAAATTTTTGAAAAAATAGACATGATGACGATGATAATGCAAAGTGTGATCGACCGCATTAATTCATATGACGTTGCATTGGCTCAGCGCATTCGCAGTATTAGCATCAAACGAGCCAATAGTGGAAAAATAACCACTTTTAAGGGGTGCCCCTTTTTGACGCCCGCGTGCGCAGATCTGTTTGAACCTAGAGGGTCGGTACTTGGACTGCAAAAATCTACGCTTAATGCTGAAAATTTCGTGTGCAGGTTGTTTTGGTCTATCTCCAACTATTGCGGAGCAATTCACTCTTGAAATGTGTGTTGCAGCCAAAAAAAATCATCAAAAATCACTAAAACCCCTTAGTTTTGGGTTTAAGATCATCGATGTTGATTTCCCTAAAAAGCTCGTCTGCAGTGCATGCTACAATAGCCGCATGGCTGTGCCTATTTGCATTTTCATGCTAGACAAGCTAATTTTTAAAGTTGATTGTGCGAGTGTGGCTTATCTCAGGAAGTTTCTCAACATACCTAGTGTAGCGATTTCTGCAGAGAGGCGAAGATTGTGTTTTATGAACAAATGTTTAAGCCTTATCGATTTTAAACAAGTTATGTCTGTTTATGCTTTTAACTGTGTCCATAGGTTGTATACTTGTAAATATGTCATTTAGGCTGGTCATTCTATGTTTGTGGTAGATGTTTTTTAACTGTACAGTATGTATGTGTATATTTTTTCTCTCTTTTAGTATTAGGTTGTGCTGCTTTGATGCGAAATAAAGTATATAATATAGCGGTAAAATTAGCACTTTTAAGGGGTACCCCCTTTTCACGCCTTCGTTCGATGGGAACCCCCTCACCCAAGGGCGCGAAATTTTGTCACAAAAATACTAGAGTCCTTGTGACAGCCTTCGGTAAAAATTTCATGATCTTAGCGTGCACCGTTTTGATATGGCTCTAGAGTGTGACAGAGACAAACGGACGAACGGAGGCTTAGACTATAGCTAATACGCGCGAAACATTTTACTGTCGCGCGTAAGAAGTAACTGACAATCCTTCGCTGTTATTCGCTAGATGGTAGTACGATGTCGGCGACGAATTTGATTTTTAAAACGTTCCAAAAAATAAAAGAACGCTAAAAAACGTTAAAAACGTGGAAAACATCAAAAAAAAGTTTTTAAACGTTGAATGAAAACGTTGGTCATAATTTGTTTAACCTCTTGCCTAATGCTTGATGCTGTAGATGCAGTAGGCCTATAATATAGGGGGTCTCCTTGGAACTATAGTGTAGATAAAGAAAACTATTTAATTTTAATTTAATTGTGTGGTCATAAAACCACAGCACTAGACTAACCAAACAGACTACATAAACAACTTTTTATTTGGTATATTTAGACTAACTAAGTAAACTACCATCACTGTGACCAATTAAATAGTTTCAGTGGTTCCAAAAGTGTGCTTTTCAAAGTCCTTGATAGGCATTTCAATGCACGATTTTTTAAAACATATAAACGTTTGAAAACGCAAAAAAACGTAGCAAAACGTAAAAACGTTTTTACATCTATGACGAAGAGCAATAGCCCGGTGTGTGTATGTGATTTAAACTGCAGAATAAAGCACAGCCCTGCCGTACATATATGTTTGACCACTCAGAAGTGAAATTCTGGTATCGTGCTGAAAAAAACAACACACGCTGAAGCGAGGTACGTGCTTTAATGCAACAAACAACGGTTCAGCAACAAGTATTAAGATATGATCGGCCTGCAGTGATTGACATTGACTGATTGATTGACAGCTCCACGTGGGTGGTCGGTCATCGGTCTACATGTTGGCGGCGACGGTGTCCTCAATCCACGGCACGAATGCCGAGACGAGGGTGTAGATTCCCGGGAAGCCGGGCCGAGCGCAGCCGTAGCCTGTCGACACGACCCCCACCAGCAACCACCTGTGATCCGTCTCGTCGTAGTACACCATCGGACCACCAGAATCATACTGCACACACACACCCTCACGAATTACCTTAGATAAACGAGGTGGTCCAAAAAGCGGATACGCCGATTGCTAAATAGGGTGATTACATGATACAGGTGAAGTGTCCAGCGTAATTGTACTTTTATGAGTCAGCGGATTTCTTGATGTAACAGTGAAAATAATAGCTTAAAATTGTACGTTTGCAGAAGTTATCGCAAAATTAGAACAAAGGTTCCGCTTTTTGGGACCACCCGGTACTGAAGTATATAAGTGCAAAAAAACCACTCACCAGCAAGCCCGTCGATAGCCACAGCGGGGCCCGGAAAAACATTTTCGCGGGGACCTCTGGGGTGAAATTTTTTGAATTTTTCTGCCAAAAACGGCGCATTCTGGTGTACTTTATTTTTCGAGCGATGGCGGGGCCCCAAACGTCGCGGGGCCCGGGGTAACTTACCCCCACCTCCGCTTTCGACGGGCCTGCTCACCAGGTTTTTGACCGCCCAGCTTGACTATAGCCTCGACGTCGAGGACAGCTCGAAAACAAAAAATCGTGTCTTTTGCCTTGTCGGTCGTCCATAAATGACATCATGCAATTTTAGGGAAATATAACCCCCTCCCCTTTCGTCACGTTTCGTCACGCGGCTTTGAACCTTCCCCCCCCCAAAAAAAATATGACGTCACAAATCTCTGACCCCTCCCCTCTTACAGTCTGTACTGTAGGCTACAGATCTATATGAGTTTCAAACACAACGCAATTTTTTTTGTATGATTTGACACATTTGCGACAGTAAGCATAGTAGGGTCTATATCAAAGTTCTGATATATAGAAATGATCTCCTGTATACTTGCGCTATCATCGACGACTCCCTGGCCAGGCCTTGCCGCAAATGTGACGTGCGTGACGTCACGATACCTTTTATCCCCTCCCTCCCCTACGTCACGCATCGTCACAATATCGTGAAC
>Ga0209367_1008181_pt1 | contig 14315 bp, 9 predicted proteins | sample WorMetLIZISLAND2_FD_187412 | JGI IMG/M metagenome (GOLD analysis project Ga0209367, IMG submission 187412) | Marine gutless worms symbiont microbial communities from Max Planck institute for Marine Microbiology, Germany - Olavius geniculatus... ... | reverse complement strand
ACTTCCCCCCCCTGTACAACAGTGTCATACTTACTTACTTACTTACTTGCTACCCGACGGGTACCCGGGTACCCGCTAAGCTACCCGGCCGGGTACCCGGGTAACGAATTACCCGATAACGGCAGCCATACCCAGCAGTACGGGTTAGGGTTAAGATAAAGAATAAGGTTAAATTTAGGGTTAGGGTTAGGGTTAGCGTTAGTTACATTATGACAATATGGAGGTGGAAAGAATTTTCCAGCTGCGACAAATTTCCCACGACACCGGTAGTCTGCATATTTCGGTACCGGTATTCGAAATTGATATTGGAATTATATTGCCCCATCTCTACTATGCGGGTGGGTGTGTCAAAATATGTATTCTAGGGGTGTGTCAGTTGTGGTACATAATGGAAGTGATATGTTTAGTGATAAGTGGAAAGTTTTATGATAAGTGTTCGGCAATGACGACTGTAGATATGAAATTTAGTAGTATGTTTAACGATAATAATTTGCTATTGGCACGTGTCATTGCGGGAAACTTGTAAAACAAGCTGCCAGAGTCGGCGATGCGCCACCGTTGTTGACATTGGCAGACAGGGGACACACAGATTGGGGTGATGAAGCTGATAGGTCGAGGCCTGTTGATGTCAGTCGACAGTGTCGTGCGTAAAGTACATATTGCATCGTCGTCAACGATTCTGAATGCACGATTTTTTGTAGCTCTTCGACACTTTGGAGTTTCTGGTACATAATTTAAACAATGATTATATTCACCGTGTGCACTCAACTCAACTCAACTCCACTCAGGTTTAGTAAAACGATAGCCGATGGCTAAAAGATATACAAACATACTCGCAAAAGTAGCAACTACATATAGCTAATAGAGCATAACATGACATCACACGTAATATACAAAAACACGAAATAGTCCACACCAAACGCTCATTTCAGTCTGGTTCACATCCACATATATTTCTAGATACACCAAAACAAAGCACACAATGTTATACAAATGTGTTCACATTTTAGGTTATTGGTATTTAGCCAGGGCAAAGTGGACACACGATCCGTATGCAGTCACAAAGTGTTATTTGCCCTGCGCAAATTGCACATGTTTAGATGGCATATTTTTAATAAAGCTGTCAAATTAATGCATTAGTTAATGCAGTAATGCGTGAATAAATTTACGTGCATTATAAAATTAACACGCATTAAAAAAATTAACACACATATGTAAATTTTGTTAATTTACTAAATTCCGTGAAGCAAAAGTTTCAGTATTCTGTTAAACTGCGGTTATTTGACAATCGAAAGAATTTAAGTAACTAAACTGTACCCAGTAGTTGCCATTTCATCACTACTGTAAAATAATTATTTTTGATGACAGGCTAATAGATTTCTGTGCTAGTTATGATGGTAGTTATTGTTGATTATACATTTAATAAGTGTTTCTAACTTTCTATATTCTACAGGGTGCGGCAAAAAAGTAGCCCCCTAAAGTTTTTTGCTGTTTTCTCAGCAACCGCTTGGAATTTCAACTTGAAATTTTACACATTTATTTGCTGAAACCTGTTACATATAACTGCCAAATAAAATTTGATTTTGTTGAAAAATGACGAAGTTATAGACTTTTTAACATGACCATCTACCTACTTTTTTTGCCGCACCCTGTACAGGCAGAGCCCACCAAATGTTGTAGGGCCTGGGGTAACTTACTCATCTACTCTCTTTTTTGATGGGTCTGGCTGCATTAATAAAGCGTTAATTAATGCGTTAAAAAATTAATGCAACACATTAATGCATTAAAAATTAATGCCTCGACAGCTCTAATTTTTAATAAATTTCTTCTGCAGCACCCGGCACAACTAAGAGTGCAGTTTAACATTAAGTTTATTAGCAATAATTAATCGCAGTTTAAATGAAGAGTGTATATGTTTAATAATTCTATGGGTCAAATAGTTGTAATCAGACGGCTTGGGTGATAGCTGATATTTCATTTTAAATCAATTAGGCTTTCCTGATGTCAAACTTTTCTATGAAAAACCCACCACCCAAGGAACCAACTATGGTGTCTGTTTTTGGATGACATAATGCCACCCAAGATGTCATCCAATATCCACTTCAGAAGTTTAGACCATACACAGGCATGAAAGTTAACTGCTGTTCGTACATTATAGCATGCACGTCTACAACATGTTCTGTGCAACACATGCATGTGCATGGTCAATAACAACATGCTAATTTAAAAGTAGGATGCTTTTTGTGTGAATTATTTTTAGTGGATGGGTACGGAATAAGGTACAACTGGGGACATGCACCACAGTAATCTAGTATCAATATGCATTCCAAGTAATATTAGTTTACTGCTAGATGTTGACTGCATCTATCTTTGCATATCAAACTGACACATAAATTTATTAGTCCGCCCGAAAGCGATAGCTTGCAGAGCGGACTTGTTTTAGCCCAGATGTTTTATTTATTTTTTTTGCAACGCGAGATCTCCGAGATGCATGGGCCGACCGGCGTGAAACTTTGCACGATGGTCAGTAATAGGCACTATTTTATAATGCCAGTCCAAAATTTTGGGGAGCGCACCCCAAAAAAATTTCAGGGGCCAAAAAAATGCAAAATTTGGTCCGATTTCGGACGACTTCGAAGTTCGGCGGCGAATATCTCCGAAACGGATGAAGATATTCAAAATCGGATAGTCATTCCGTCTATCGCAATTCCTCCCGCGTTAGGCGAATCAAGTCCGGTGAAGTTTGGTCCAGTGACCTTTGAGATTTAGATGTGAAATTGTACCTCCCTAAAGCGCATTTTTTGGAAGACCATATTTCGGCCCCTAGGGGGTGCTGCGCCCCCAAATTTTTACACATGCTAGAGAATGACCAAGTCTTACTAGCGCACCCCCCACCAGGGACGGCGGCCCCCCTTACAACTTTTTTCAAAAGGGGGTCAAAAATTGGCTTAAAATGTAGCGTATTAGACGAAGGATCTTTGGAGCCAAAGGGAGTAGCTTCATGAGACTTTGCCACGTGATGTGCTGCTACATGGGGGTGATAACGCGGGTACAACTTTTAAGGGGTACCGCCCCCTTAAAATTTAGGAGTGCAAAAAACGTGCAAAATTTGGTACTTTTTACGACAACTTTCAAGTTTGACCGCAAATATCTCTGAAATGAATAGAGATGTCGACAAGCGGTAAACGGCGTTATCAAACAGAGTTAATTCCGCGTTGAATAAAAAATTTTTTGTGAACTTTGGTCCACTAACACCAGAGATTACACGGCTAATGTTTACCTACCCTAAGTCAATAGTGCGCGTTGTGCGTATGCTAGTGCATTTGTGTGCATGCCACGTGACTTTGCTACCGGGGGAATTTAGTTATGCTTCAATTTAATCAATTTCTGGTACAATAGTGATCCAACGACATCAAAGTAAATGTGGAATAACATAATGTAAAGTCATAACACATTTAATAAAATTTAGCAAGAAGCCACTAAACAAATGATATGGCTAGTTACCACATTGGACTGCATCAGATAGCATTGGACCACACTTCTTCAGATCCGGCAAATGGCAACCATTACAGACTAAGTAAAACGCATATAGTTGTTTGAAACTACACTTGTAACAATTTGATTGCTGTTTGCTTTGTTAAATCTCATGTCTAGGGTTTGAAACCCGGGTTAACCTGAAAACCCGGGTAACCCGGAGTTTTTTCAAACCCGAAAACCCGGGTTTGGAGAGCTTGTAAACCCGGGTTTTCGGGTTTGAATTTTGACCTACATTATGCTTAATTACACGTTAAAATAACTCGGCAGAATACGCAGTGGATGCTGTCAAACTGAGATGGCCGTCTTTGAATCAAGCGGCGTGCGAGGACGCGGACTGCAGCTTGTATACAATTATTTGCAGAGTATTCCATGCCCCAGCGTCAGTCGAGGCTGAAAGAGCATTTTCTGCTGCCGGCATCTTGTGCACCAAAATACGATCGTGACTGGCTGACGAGTCGTTAGACATTCTGTGCTTTCTCCGCTCCTATTATACTCAGAAGAAAAAACAAGAGTGAACAATGATCATCAAAGCTAGGCCTACTGTTTTTAACCCTTTGACCGGAACGGATGTGTTGAGACGCCCCTGGCGTGGTCGGTTAAGTTAAGATGCGACTGAGTGGACTGACAAGCCGTTTTTCGCATGAAAACCTTCGCTTAAACGACGTCAGAGGACGTTCGTTGTCCATCATGCGGACGTCGTTTAAGCGAAGGTTTTCATGCAAAAAACGGCTTGTCAGTTGCGTCTTAACTAACCATGCCAGAGACGTCTTAACACATACGTTCCAATTAAAGAGTTAATACAGTGACTGCATATAATTTTGCGGTAGACTAAGACTAGTTTTACTTAAGGTAGTTAAGGCATAGATTAGTTTAAGTGGTCAAACTTATGCTTCGACGACAGTGTTCAGAAACTTGACTTACTTGAGAAACATGCCCACTTTCCATTCTATTGTGAGTGTGACTGACGGTCTGCGCAGAGAGTCTGACTTTGTGATGGAGGTTGCGAGTTGAAGGCTTTCGTGCAAGAAGTGCAGATTGGTGAACATGACCTGCTTGGTAAGCTGGTTTTCACACGAATACGTCGAATAGCTTTGCTTAGCGACCTGGACTGCAAAATTGCGAATGCCCATGCCCAATGTCAGTTTGGATGCTCGTTGTGCAGCTTGCGCAGGTCGTTTGGGCAAAGCTTTCCGCGTGAAGACCAGTCTATCAAAGGCCAGGTAAATCAACTAAGTAGATACTGTTTTGCACGGAAGCCTTCGACTTTTCTGCGAATTGGTCTTCTCTTTCAGTTAAATAACTGATGTTTTCATTTGGTACACACTTATTACTTATATCAGCAAAGACTCGCTGTTCATTTGCTGAACTTATACAAAAACAACACGGGGGAATTCGATGATAATAAATATCGAAAAGTTCAACAGTCTGATTGTCAGAAGGTCGTCATTGATGTTCATTGATATTCTTATAGTAGACACGTTTTGAATGATTGACTATTAGTTGTTGGACCAACGGAGTTAGCATCGTCGGACATCATCACTGTTCCGTTCATCCAGTCGTCAGTCTCGTAGCCGTTTCAGTTTTTAGAATGACCTCTGGAATGCAACAAAATACATCCAGCTGTTATCGTTTGGAAGCTAATAACGGGACAAGCCTAATACCCACTTACAACTGAAGCTACGTTGAACAGCATGCATACTGAATCAGATGCAGTTATGTGTATTCTAAAACCCGAATCTGAAACCCGGGTTTAACATTTTTGAAACCCGAAAACCCGGGTTAGGAAAAGTGCTCCGGGTTTGTAAACCCTACTAGATACGGCATAATTTGAAATATGCAATGGCTACGGTTCCATCAAGATGGAACTCCAATTTTATTTTATGGAGTTTGTCAACGCCAGAGCGTCTGTGCGGCAGTTCTCGCACTGCAGTGCTCGCACTGCCGCACAGAGGCCCTGACGGACGGCAGCCAATATAGCGACCTCAGCACCAGGCAGCAGTAGGCAAAGTACCAAACAGACTGCGCCTTCGTCTCCAATAGATCATCAGTGTTACACACCTAGTTTGGGTGTTTATCTGTTGTCACAAAATTTTTTTCAAATAAGCTAGCCATAACTCTAACTCTACTGTAACACTACTACTAACCCTAAACACTAAGCCTATTCCTAGCCATAATCATAATATTAATAATAAATCACATTTCTTTACCCAAAACACTAGCGCCCTCTTGCGAATTTCTTTGTATCATTTACGTACATTTCATACACAATCACTAATATCGACGATGTAAACCTGTTTTAGACGACGAAAGCATGCTGAATAAGTGATAAAATAACAAAATAATACTTTACAAGATTAACTGAAAAAAGAAAAAAATAGAAAATTGGCTGAGCCAGGAATCAAATCTGCAACGTACAAAACACGAGGTTGACAGCTTATGCACTAGGCTACAGCTACAACCAAGAATATCTCTGATTTTATCTCACTACAGACTTTTATAAACGTTGGCTGAGTCTGATGCGTTGGCGTAAATTCCTTGCTTATTTATTTACATTGATAGAACTCTTAACTTTTTTTCTAGAGTTCCGTCTTGACGGAACCGTAGCCAGTTTGTTTGAAATAAGCTGTGTTTTGGATGGCCTACTTCTAACATGTTAGGTGTCAGATTAAATAGTCTATGCTGGAGCATAAAAACAAATTTACTAGTGTATTGCTTCAATACAACAAAATTAAACTCTTTCGAATTTTTCGTCTGCCGTGCCATCAGCAGAAAATACAACTTAGCTAAAAGTATTAAAACTGTTAAAAGTATTATTATCATTAGCATATTTATTATATATTTATCTATGGTACACCTAGACAAAAACTTCGTCCTAATTAGCCTTATTTGCTGTGGACGGGCCTAGTATAGGCTATGGTACATCTAACTTGTTAGGTGATCCAAATCACAGCTATAGTTTTGTTGGTAATGGAACTTTCATACCCATGAACTTTCATTCCTTGGAATTTTTGTTCCCTGGAACATTCGTCCCCAGGAACTTTCGTCCCCTGGATCTTTCATTCCTGGGAACTTTCTTTTTCTCAAATTCATTTTCAACATCAAAATTAGCATATAACTTTCATTCCCTAACGTTGATTATTAGGTCTATGCTATGTACACAATTTTGACGTGCTTACAGCTATGCTGTAGGCATATTGTCGTCTGTATGTCGTCTGTCCATCCATCTGTCTGTAACAGATGCATTGTGGATAAACTTGAGTCATAGAGGAAGACTTTTTGCATGGATAAGTAGCTCAATGCTCTCTGTGTACAAAATTTCAGGGATGCAATGCAAGGGAAACATTTTAAAATTTTGGGTTGAATATATAGATGGGGGTAAGAATGTGCATTTTTTTCAATGAAAACTAGCCATATCTTGCCCTTTCAGATGACATCAAAATCATCGACTTTGAATGACCATGAAGATCAGTAATGCAACAGGAACTGTATATGCTGTATTGTTTCTTCTCTAGCAACAGCTGGGCTTCCTTGTTATTATTATATCTTGCCAAAACTATATGCATCTAGAGAGTGACACAAAATTGGAGCTTTTTTCGCTGAACTATAAGCCCTATGAAGTATAAGGGGTTCAGTAATTATTAGTGGCAGTGAACAAAAGTTTCAGGGAACGAAAGTTCCCGGGAACAAAAGTTCCCCGAGGACGCCAGGAACGAAAGTTCTAGGGTGCAAAAGTTCCATGGATCGTTTTGCAGGCATTCCAGTTGAAAAGCTAACTTAGAAAGTTAGGAATGGATTTAACATAATAATATGGGATGAAATAATCAATGGTAGGCTATTAGGCAGAATATCACGAAACACCACAGTAGTCACAATAACATAGACCACCATTGGCCTAACATGTATGTCGTCCTCAAAATGCACATCCATCTGCATCCTACTCAGTGGGTTTCAGTGACATGTAATGTAAACAGTGGTTTATAGATGGCATAGTGACTGAATAGCTAGAGATGGATAATCTGGAGGTTTGACTTCCAAAAGCTTAAAGGCTTTCACAACTCACTGACACAATCTTCACATTTCCTGTCAATTCTCTTCTGTGCCTAGGGGTCAGGAACATGAAGGGTTAGCTTTAGAATAAGGGGTAATGGTTAGGGTTAGTGAAAATGTATATTGCAGTTTATTCCTGATTATCGAGCCATTGGCCTATCAGATCAGTTAGAAATGTCAACTTGTGTGTATGTAATCCAAAGGTTTGATAATTCGAAGGTTGAATATTCTGAAGATGTGTACTGCAACGTGCATTTTCATTAACCCTTACTCTAGTTGAGAGGTAATCCGGAGATTGAGTTTGTGTATAGGGTTGTTAACGGTTAACCGACTAACTGGTCCTGAAGACAAAACTGGGCTTGAAATTGCCGATCCAGTTAACCATTAACCGCACATAGGCAAGACGAGACGCACGGCGCCACTACTCTTCTCATCCGTTCATCTCACCGCATCACAAGTGTCATTGCTGTGATCAAAGCTGATATTGCCTGTGGCATTGTATGCCCCAGGTGAGGGAGGAGGGTGAGGTTTGGCATGTTTGAATGAATGAATGAATGAAAGGGTGAGTTGCTAATTAGTGCCAGACAGCAGCGCTGGTGTCACAACCAGTAAGACGTTGTTACCCATTACGTAATAGGTATTTATTGCAACAGTGGCGAGCGACACAGACAGGGCCAGGCACTGCAGCGGTATCACAATAGTCCCTGGCACTGCTACCAACAGCCGACAAAGTGGCATGCAGAATGAATGTAGTCAAGTTAGCGTGCACATCACTCTGAGTAGACGCTACTTGTTTGTAGGCGTAATCCAGGGTCAATGCCGTGCACTTGACTGACTGAGTGACCCTGTGTTTGTTTGTGCACATGTTCTCTCTCCGTGTCTTTTTGTCCCTGTCTCTGTCTGTCTGTCTGTCTCTGCCTGCTTAACTCGATCTGTGCCCAGCGATGTCGACTTCCCCTTTACCCCGTACTCAGTAGACAACTGGGCACCTTCACTTCACTTTGCACGCCTGACCGGCCGGCGTGCTTCGTGATCGACATTCTGTCACTTTCAATCGTGGATTAGCATACTTGATACAGTACCCATTAATAAGCCCTTATAACTATGGTTAACCGGTTATAGCCCTTACGGTTAATTGGTCAAAATGAATGGGTGGTTTGTTTGTGTAGAAGTGTTCAGGAATAAACCCTGAAACTTTTAGACTGTCGAACCTTTGGACTATTGATCTTTCAGATTATTGCGCTACCCTCATCAGAACTTCGTATTGTAGACACCGAACCATGTGGTGACAGCTAGTTAGCTAATAGATATGTGTGAGGTGAACATAGAGAATACCTCTGCCACTCAAGATCTTGTTTACTAATACTATTGTTTATCTGCTGTAGGTGATGGAAGCAGTCTCATGCTTGAAGTCGTTGGTCTCAGCTGCAAGTCAGTTCAGGAACAGTTCCGGTGATGAAAACCTCGTGCACCTTTTGAGACAGTTAGATGTAAGCACTGCTTGCCAGTTATTGCAAAGTTTTTTCTCAAAATATTGCTTTGAGAACACCCTTTGTTTATTCTTCACAGAGTGTCGGACAGTCTCGTCTTTGTTGGTTTGTGTCTACTGGTAACATATATTTGCTTGTTTTTCATTTATATGGATATGCTGGTCTAGTGACTGATTTATCAACTGACTTCTGGTTGTGGTTATAGTTTTAACATGCATAGAATTTTTCTAGCTTATATAATATAATATATAGTACTAGATTTCTTAGCTGCTGCCAAATGTCCAAATCCACCAAAATTTTTGCCGCTGGTGAACAAAATGTAATCACAAATGTAATGTAATCACGTGTAATCACAGCCGAATTTCTGAAATTTATTAGTCGTTGCAAAAAATTTGGCTTACCTTAGGCCATGCTTCGGTTTGGTCTGCCTTTTATACCTTATACCACTGACACTGGCGACGCTGACATGACTCAACTGCCATGACATTAAGGATTGCTAGTAAGGAGTGAGAATTTTGAAAGATTTTTGCTGGTTTTATTGCCCTGACTGTGACAGCATATTTTTTGCTGTACAAATAAGGTGCTGATCACTATCACTGCGAAGGGATCCTCGCTGGAGTTTTTCAACCCAATCCAGCTTCTGTCCACCGAGTGCTTGGCAAGTCTTGTTGACATACTGAATGATCCCTCGGTGAAGGCAAGGCCAACTCTGGCTCACAAGTCAATGATATTGCTACTGAACCTGGGTCAGTACTTCAAAAATTCTGTTCAGTCTTTTGTGTTTTTAACACAGTGTACAATTTACGCATGTTAATGGAGATAGTGATGTGTAGTTTAACTGTTTATGTGTTTTGTGCATTAAAGATTTACTTACTAGTACAAGTTTGTCTTCTTAACACAGCAAAAATCACAAACAGATTATAATACTAGGATGGAAAGTTGATTCAAAAACATAAGTTTTTGAAAAAGTCTTTTAAAAACTTGAAAAACCTCAAAACATTTACTTTTGGGCTTTTGGGGTTTTTTATTTGTTGGGCAGTGAGCAGTTTAATACAGATCATATTTTATTTTACATTTTAACCAGGTTTTTCAGTTCTGGCGTCTCGTGATTCAATCAGCAAAAACAATGTGTTATGTAGAATTGTGTGTATATAGGATATCTTTCCTTGGTCTTAAAATTTTTTTTCATGTTTTTTATACACTTAAATTTTGTTTCAAAATCTTTAAAACCTAAAGACTTTTTCCCGGAAAACATAGGTTTCTATCCCGATGCCAGTGTGCTGTAAATAGAGACTGGTCAGTAATGACCGGTATTTTGACAGCTATGTGTGTGTGTAATTTCAGCCAATTCGCGGAGCATTGCAGACAGCTTGCACAATACGTTTCATTTGATGTCTGTCCTTGCAAACTTTCTCCGTGTGCATCTTTCTGTCTCATCTGATGTCAACATATGTCTGGTATGTTTCTTATTGTCTGCTCTTTGGCATATATGTTTGATATACCCAAATTTTTTGCCCAGGAAGTTTGGGGGGTCAACTTATACGGGAGTCAAAAACTTTTTTGGCTAGTTGACTAGTGATGCACACTTGTAGTAAACAGGCACACTAATGCTTATATGCGGGTCAGTTATTTTACATCGATTTTTGTCTCAAAAGTTGTTCATTGACTTATATGCAAATTGACTTACACGTGAGTATATACGGTATTTGTGCTGTTGGCTTTTTATGAAAATTTGTCAGTTTGAAAAATAACATTATATAATTGTTCAGATTGGAATGGACTGGCTTTTTGGTGATTAAAAGTTATACAGTTAGTACCAGCAGCAGCTGCTGTCAGCTTTTGTTTTTTTTTTGATTACCAGAATACCAACTCAGCCTTTTATCCATCCGGGGTAGGTAAATCGAGTACCAGCATGTCTGGCTAAGGTTAAGGTGGGGCATGTTCACTTGTGTTGAGTGGCAAGTTACATTGTGTGATCCCATATGGCATGTGATGATTCCCATGAAACTTTTTAAAACCTTTTTATTGATATTTGAATGTGATTGATGCCATGACTAATTTTTTGATTGTCTGTGGCTTATGACCCCCCATTGGTTGACATTGTCATAGAAGGGAGGTGACAACTGAACATTTGCTTCTATTATGTCTGTTAAAACCACGCCTGCCAAGTGTGATTTTAAGAACTTATTATACATGTTGCTTATTAGTTGCTTAGAGAACATGTATATTGTATATTTTGTGCTGAAATATCAGCTTTATGTTGTGTGTATCTTTAGTGTGTGAAGCTGATGCAGAAGGTTTCCTATGGCTTCAAGATTGCTACAAACGAGCCATACGTTGACGAGCTTGTTACATATCTTATCAAGCAGATGTGAGTTAACAATTTAGCTTGCTTTTTGCTGCTGAAGCTTGTTTGTATTATGGCAGCATGTCGAACTGGTAACCCAGTTCAAATTCCGCCCAGTACACTGCCATGTAACAACCTTGGGCAAGTTGTTCACACACATGTGTCTCTGTCACCTAGCAGTATAATTTGGTACCGGTTAAGGAGCGGTAACGCTCTCTGGTTGGGAAGGTAACCGCGGGCCTAGTGGAAAGTAATGGCAGCCTACGACCAAGTTGATGACTGTTACCTGCAGGCTGACTGTCTTTGACTGGGATTAGCTCCGGGCCCAACGCTCATTTTGAGTATGGGTTACCCTTATTTTTATCTATCTGTATTCTATCTGGAATCGTGTGTGCTGCCAAAAACAATTTCATCTAATTAGTGGTTTCTAGGAAGCACTTGTTACAGATTTCGCCAACATTGCTGTAATGTGTAATGCAGGATTCTCAAACTCAACCATATAAGTGGAGTGGACTTTGTTGAAAATGATATGGCACTTGGTGGACCACATTCAGTTATTTTGAGCGCATTGTTATTTGCAGTACACGTTTGGTGATTTTACTCACTCAGTTCACTTTTTACGTGTGATAGCAGAATGCTTCGTGCATCTTAGCCATCGTCTAGGTGTCTGTCTGTCTGTCTGTCCATCTGTCACACCCTGGCACTGTATCAAAATGGTGCAAGCTAAAAATCACAAAATCTTCACCATGGGCTGCCGATGTGGGGTTCCCCTCGAACAAGGGCATCAAACAGGGGTACCTGGGTACCCCTTCTAAAAGACGTTATTTTGACCCTATTGGCTCCTCTATTGTGAAAGCAGTTGCAGATAGATACACACAAGTTGCTTATCATAACAAGCACTGTTGACAGGCTTTTTATATTTATCAACATCGATGACCTCGAGCGACCTTGAACCCCTAAAAAGGGTTTTTTGTGAATTTTTCCTAATTTTTTGATGCAGCGCACATTTCAACACTGAATTGCGACAAAATGGCTGGAGACAGACCAAGACAACCTGCGTATGAAATTTTCCACACTAAACAATAAACATAAATTTCAGCAGTCCAAATCCTGACCCCCAATGTTCCAGGACGCTAGTGCAGGCGGGCGTGAAAGATGGCTATCCCCCTAAAAAGTGGTTATTTTATCGCAATTATCTTGTGTAGTGTGAAAACGGTTGCATGCTGCTTATCATAACAAGCACTGGTGACAAGCTTTTTATTGGCGTCAACATCGAATAGTCGATGACCTTGAACTCCCAAAATAGGAGTTCTTAGTGAATTTTTTTTTTTGCAATTTTCGGCTGCGACACACATTTAAGAGTGAATTGTGCCGAAATGGCTGGAGATGGATCTGGACCATCTGTGTATGACATTTTTAGCATAGGACATACATTTTTTACTCCTCGCATGCTACGTTTCTAACGTAGTGAAGAGGAGTATATAAGATCAGTGTAATATTGAGGACCGACCGACCGACGACTGACCTCTGTTCCTGGAAGAGCCTTCCTGGAAGAACTTTAAACGGCCATATCTCCGTAACGGTGCTATGGACCACTGATAGGAAGTCGACCCACGCGAGTCGAATGGTCACGTGATCGATGATAGCAGTCTTTTTCATAGTGATAACCATAGTGAAAGATTAAAGATCTTTCACCATGTCATAACTCAGTGACTATGTCACACACAGTGTAGAATAGTTTTCTTTTCGCCTCATGATGACATCAGTTGCACGGTTGCTACTGTCGGTGAGGTGATGCTGTCAGCACCACTATTTGCCGTGTGAAAAGAAAGGAACTAAAAGACAGTTAAAAGAATACAGGAGAAAATAATGCGCATTCAATGCTGAAAATTTCATACACGGGTTGTCTTGGTCTATCTGCAGCCATTTCGGCGCAATTCACTCTTAAAATGCGTGTTGCAGCCCGAAATCATGAAAAAAATTACTAAAACCCTCTATTTTGTGAGTTCTAGGTCATTCAAGGTCATCAATGTTGACATTTCTAAGAAGCTCATTGCCAGTGCTTGTTATGATAAGCAGTATGTCTGTGCCTATCTGCAACCATTTTCACGTTAGACAAGCCAATAGCGGTAGAATAATGCCTTTTTAAGGAGGGTGACCTCTTTCTCCCCCTCGTTCGTGGGGTGTCCCTTCACTCAGTGGCATGAAATTTTGTCACAAAATACTAGAGACTCTTAGCTATCATATGGTGAAAACCAGAAGTCTTTATCTCACCTGGGCTACGATCGGTACCGGGTTGTGACAGACACCAAGACAGAATTACCATAGCTAATATGCACTATAGCTAGCTAGCTATGCTAGCTCTCGCGCGTAAAAATGTTGCATCTCGCAACATCATCGCTTTTGTTAAAGATGTCAACGTTTACAATCGTATATAATGTTGTTTTAACATTAGCTTAATGGCTTTGATCTTACCAAGTATCTTAACTTTGCTTTTTAGTCCGCCCGGAAGCAATAGCTTGCGAAGCGGACTTAAGTTTTAGCCCAGATGTTTTTTATTTATTTATTTATTTTGCAACGCAAGATCTTCGAGATGCATGGGCCGACCGGCGTGAAATTTTGCACGATGGTCAGTACTAGGCCCAGTTTTATAATGCCGATCCAAAATTTTGGGGGCACACCCCAAAAAAATTTCAGGGGCCAAAAACATGCAAAATTTAGCCCGATTTCGGATGACTTTGAAGTTCGGCGGCGAATATCTCCGAAACGGATGAATATATTCAAAATCGGATTTTTATTCCGTCTACTGCGATTCCTCCTGCGTTAGGCGAAACAAGTCCGGTGAAGTTTGGTCCAGTGACCTTGGAGATCTCGATGTTGAATCGTACCCACCC
>Ga0209367_1008179_pt1 | contig 14318 bp, 4 predicted proteins | sample WorMetLIZISLAND2_FD_187412 | JGI IMG/M metagenome (GOLD analysis project Ga0209367, IMG submission 187412) | Marine gutless worms symbiont microbial communities from Max Planck institute for Marine Microbiology, Germany - Olavius geniculatus... ... | reverse complement strand
GTAACGGTGCGAGATAGGGCCTAGGTTACTATTAATCATTAATACTAATTGTACACTGGCTTTCAATTGGCGCCAAATTCAATGACCTTGGATGACCTTGAACGCCAAAATAGGGGGTTTTATGGATTTTTTTTGAGATTTAGGGCTGCAACACAAGTCTATATCATTCACAAGGTGGCACCACGGAACTATCGTTATGCGATCTAGATAGAGAATTTGGTATTTGTATATTAACTTTGCGTGAACACCCCAATTTTCAGCTAAACTACTGAACTGGAACTGCTGTAGGCTTTCACGCATCTCGTGAGCATTAGCTCAAATTTTTTGTTTAGGTCTGCTGTCACGAAATGGCCACTAAATTGAATTTCCAAAGATCCACTACCTCAGTCTTGTGTACCATAGTACCATCTTTTTGACTTTTTTTCTAATCTCAATACTCTTTGACTAAAAGCCGGTCTAGTCTTTAAGAATCGTTAAAATCGCTGTCACTCGTGGTAATCTTTTTGTCTACATGAAAACTTTGTTTTTTTTGTTATTTACATTTGTATTTATGTATTCACATATTAAATGTAATTTATATGTAGTTATTATTTAGATGCAGTAAAGTGTAACAATCCACCTACAGAATCTCAATTTATTTTTACAGACTTGCTTTTAGACAGAATAAGCTGTTAATTAATTTCACATTGTAATTAATCATACATAATTAATTATTGTCAGTTTTTGGCACATTCACTAAAGAAAGTATTCTGAGCATTACGAGTTTTAATAGTTGTTTCCGTGTTACGTGATGTAGATTTTGTCAGGTATTTTTGTAATCTATTTAGCTCAAGTCCATTATCATTCGTCATCATAGCATCATTGCTTCATGTTCGCACTTGATCACCCTGCGCCATAGATCAGCTGGAGAAGCACCGGTGTCTAGACGGATTGCTCCAGCTAGTTGTTAAAGTGGTCCATCTACTGATGCATTGACATGGTAGCGTAGCGCTTGGTTGGCTAGAGCAGCATTATGTGTGAGAACACCAAGCAAGTGACTACGTTATTGTGTGTTAAGCAAACTGAGACGCGTTTCGCATTTTTTTCTCTGAGAATCTCACTTCTACGGCTCAGTAGTTCTCACTAGTTCTGGCGAAAAGTGTGAAACGCGCAAGTAAGAATTTTACAAGAATTCTAACATAGAATTCTACGCTAGCCAATTTGACGTAACTCACAAGCAAGTGGGCGGAGCTAGCATAACGTAGCAAAGGAAAATCTTGCTCACTATTTCTCAGAGAAGCTCAGAGAAAAGGAAGTGCGAAATGCGAATTCTAAGTTAGAATTTCTGAGATTCTCAGAGATTCTCAGAGAAAAAAAGTGCGAAATGCGCCTCTGGTTGTAGTTGGCAGCTGAGTATACTGATGTATCACAGTGCCGATTCCCAGCCTGTCAATGATGAAGAGCAAATCATTCTCAACGTACACGAGCTGCCACATTATTCGTTCACAAATCGAAGTGAGTGCTTTGTTCTTAGGATGCTTTATTGTTTTTTTTAATTTACACCACATTCATCTTTGTATTCAATCAGGCCAACTCAGCCTGGCCATCCATCCGTAGGCGTAATGAGTACTTGCAATGGTTACGAGTTGTGACCAGCACTGCTAGGGAAATTAGAAAGCAGTCAGAGCCCGCACACCTCCACCAAGGCAATGTTGTTCGCTAGGTGGCAGCATCATCTTCGGTTTTGCAGCGGTTTCCTTTATGCCCCATTGAAAGCAATGGTAACGAAAATTTCAAAGTGATCCAGAATCCTGGACTCCTTCCGGATCACCCCCCAAAATTGAATCACTGGTAGTCTGTGCCATTCCCGACATACCCTCAAATTTTCAGAAAGATCCATCCATAACTTTTTGAGTTATCTTGCTAACACACAGACAAACAAACAAACAAACAAAGTCTGGCAAAACATAACCTCCTTGGCGGAGGTAATAACAGCAAGTTCTGCAAAACCAGGATTGCTGGCATGCTGACCGATTCTGTTAAAGGCATTAGCTGTTAATTTAGCTAGGCATCTGGCTGACTTGGGCTGTATGCTAGCGTAGAAAACAAGCTGCCTAGACAAGAACAAATGCGTGTATATAATGTGCATGAATTGTTATACCTGCACCGGGTAATCGTGAGTTCATGTAATGGTTGGACAGATTGAGACGAGTTGGGAGTGATCTAGATATTGTTCTTTTTGTCTTAGAAAAATGTCCAAAGTATAGGTATTCTATTCGCAACCTTACTCCAGACTCTGGTTGTTTTATCCATTTCCATTAGTCTTTGGTCCCATTGTAGATTTTGTTAACGCAACTGTGATTGCCAATGACAGTTCGAGTACACTAATGTGAGTGAATTTATAGCATTTACTGTATTGGTGGGAGGCCAGCCAAATCTGAAGCAATGACACAGGCTGTGACTTGTTGACTTTGTTGAACATGTTGTTGTCCTGTGTCTTAAGTCATTATATTTTGCTGTTTGTGCAGCTGCTGATTTAATGTACGTGATATATGTCGTCGATAACGTTGTCACAAATCCTCACTTGGTCTGGAAGTCAGCCGGCAGCCCTCAGACTCCCAGTCCGAAGCTTTTCCAGCAGATGCGAGAAGTTGAGGTGTGTTCACTTTATGATCTGGCTTATTTACTGTGCTGAGGAAAAGGAGGTTTTCTGTTTGACTTTTGTTCGCTGAATCAGTCAACAAGTTGTAAGTGAATTTTGGTGAGCTTACTTGCGCGGGTGGTACACAGCCATGTACCAAGTTATTAGATCTTAGTGTCTTTCTCTTTGTTCTCCCGTTTTTATCCCTTCCCCCTCCCATCCTTTCCTCTTGCAGTGCATTTTTTCAGTGAGATAGCAGTAGTCATATCTCAAAAAGTTACGAACATATTTGAAATATGTTGTGTTACTCATATGTGTTGTTTAAGTACCTAAGAAAGCTTGAAAGGCACAGCTCGACACTTAGTCACTATGTGCTTCAATCTCATCATTTGAACAAAAAAATTGGCAGCTACTTAGGTCCAGTTTTTCCATCGCCAATCAAATCAAATTTGATCTCTGATTTACTGATCTCCGATCAACTTGATGTTCAGAATTGATCGTCGATCAACTGTGTTTCGTTTTTCCATGGATTTTCGATCTCCAATTACATGATCGGCGATTAGCTGATCCGCCGTCAACTGAGCCTACTTTATGCCAATCTGATTGGCTGACAGTGACCTTAATTTGTGGTGTTGCGCTAAATTACCCAGCATGCACTGCGAGTGGATGCCGTAGCCAGTAAACGTCGTCATAGCAACGATATCAACAATATCGTCTGCTGTCAAAAATACGTTTTATCGCAAATCTATGCAGGAGCGTCTATCCATTTTATTTGTTCACAAAACACCATGCACAGTATAAATTGATCAGTAGTGACTAATCGCCATGCCTGGAACTTTATTTTAATGCATGAATTACCGTTCTGCCCGGCGACATGAAGCGATGTTTCTGGTGCGAATAAGCAATGAACTGCAGATTGCCACGTTTAATCGTCAATTATCTGACTTGATCCGCCAGTATTCGGCTGTCAACCTGATGGGAGATTTGATGGATGATTAGTCGCTAATTGGCGATGGAAAACCGGTTATTGAGATGATCTCAGATCAAATACCGAAGTTGATCGGAGATCAGTTTGATCGGCCATCAAATGTGCATGGAAAAACGGGACCTTAAACTGTTCACAGGGTTAATGCCGGCTTGTCTTATACCTCGCTGGTGTTTAGGCATGTTTTAGTCAGATAGTTACTAGGCAGTGTCCTCTGGTGCCATATCACTGTGGCTCATGTATTACATCTTGATTATTTGATACAGGAGCCGGTGAGGCTGATGTTGCCTAGGAGATGGAATGCTACAGCCTCACATACTGTGATAACTCTTCCACTTAAGCTGCCTGGAGTTGCATTGCTACATCTCTGTGACAGAGCCGCTCTGCCTCCGTATCAGGTCTCACCGTCTCACCACATCTGGGTGTTGACCCAGTCTTACTGCTGTTGTGTTTATTTTTTTCTTTTTCTAGGACTGCAGAAATTAACGGTCAGTCAGATGATTGTTCATTAAATTTGATAATGATCAGTGGAATTTCAGTTGCTGTATATTCAAGTCATGCCACTAAACATGCTTTATAAGGTAGTAATAATGATGATGATATTTGAAATCATTTCAATCACCTGTTTTTTTTCTGGTGAACATGATTTTTAGTCTGTTTACAAGACTGGATAATAACACCCAATAATTGCGTCTTAGCGCATTTCAGAGAGATGACTTTTGAAATGGTACAGAAAAACATGCATTTTTGAGCAGTTAACTCTTTTCAAATTTTAGTCCTAATTACCAATCAATTAGTTTTTACTTTTTGCTGAAGTTAACAATTAAAATATTTTTAATCAATACCAGTTTTAGTTTTTTGCATCAGCATGGCTTTGGGTTTGTTTTACATTTATGTCAATTTACAGCATTTTTGTGCCTACCTTTTATAATTTTCCAGTCTCTGAGTAAGTGGAATTTTTGGAGATCATATTTTTGCTGGTGCAGACAAGTTATTTCGGGTGAAAATTGAGTATTATTGTTGTTCTTCTGTTTGTTTTATTTACTTGTAATTAAATGTTGAAACAATATTATTTTTAGCAGTGGTTGAAAGATGACTTTATTTTCTGTTTCTATGCAGCTGAATTGGTTAGTGACACATTTTTTTTGTGCAAGAAGTAACTGCACACGTGCTGTAACATTGTTGCAATAATGTACATAGATCACAAAGCTGAGTGTGTCAAACGTCACTTTCAACCAAGTGCAGCTGCTATGGAGCAATGCATTCGTCTATTCAAAGTGAGAAACGTATCTTAGGCTCTTAGTTGTCAGTAGCCTGTCGACAAGTCTGAAGCTTAATTTTTTCTTTAGGGCTACATAAGTTCTGATTTTGTGTTGTATCATGGATGTGTGCTATTTATTATTTCTTGATGATGTTGAGATATAGCAGTTTTTACGCGCGAAAGCAGCTACTGCTTTCAGCGCTTCTTAGCCATCGCAATTCTGCCCGTCTGTCTGTCACACAGGTGGATCAGGCAAAAACAGTCCAAGCTAGGATCTCCAAATCTTCACCATCGGCTGCCCGGAAGACTCTAGTTTCAGGAACCGTAAAGCTTTTTGATAAATTCGAAGGGGGGTCACCCCAAACGAGGGCGCTAAATGAGAGGGGGGTAGGCAAAATTTGCGATTTTTGGCCATTAACTCGCTGTATCTCAGTAACGGTGCTAGATAAGGCCTAGGTTACTATTTCACTAATAGGAAATCGTATACTGGCTTTCGATTGGCGCGAAATTCAATGACCTTGGATGACCTTGAACGCCAAAATAGGGGGTTTTATGGATTTTTTGGCGCTTTCAGCCTGGACAAGTCTACATCATTCACAAGGCGGCGCCACGGTGCTGGCGTTGGTGGCGTGGCGTAGTTGTTAATGTGTTTCGGCTGAAACGAAGTTACTCTACGCCGGGCCCGATTAGTACTGCGATGGGTGACTGCCTGCAGGTAGGAACTGCTATAGGCTTTTGTGCATCCTGTGAGCATTAGCTCAAATATCTTGTTGTACTTTGTATTAAATCGGGAAAATTGGGAAAATTTGCAGATTAAACTGTAGTCAAAAAGCAACTTTATATTGATGATGGCAGTGTTGGTGTTGTACCAGCAATAGCAGCTGCAGCAGCAGCAATTATGTGATCTGATGCAGATTTGTGCTCAGAAGCTGACAGTGAACTGTCATTTTAATCTGGCTCATGGATATGAGCAAAAAATAGTGGAAAAACCGCAGCCATGTAACAGTTGATGAGCACCAGTCCGATGAGCAGTCCAATAATTTTTGATGGTAGGATATAAATGACGACAAAATAGTAAACTATTGAAGACCAAACGAAAAAGTAAGCAATAAATTACAAAAGAATTTAAAAACCAGTAGCAGCAGTAGCAACAGTGGCAATAGGCAATAATCATCTCTGCTGGCTGTTGAGATAGATATTTTCATAGCATGGTTTGCACAACTGTCTTGTCCATTTGTTTGTCCATTGTTTCTCACACTCGTTAACCTTGCAAAAGCCAAAAAAAGAAGCAACTGTATAGCAAGGACACTTGCATGATCTCACCCGCATAACATTTTGTTCAACGGCAACCCCAGTGAACCATGGGAATGGGTCAGGGAGACCTGGGCATCACAACCCTCAGGCAGAACTTGCATTGCAGTTTGTATTCATACTGATGTATTGTTAGCAACAGTGCTGCGTAGGGACAAAACACTGCCTCTTAGGGCGAGTTGCACCAACGTCGTTCATGATCTTAGTTCAGCTGAACCTAGATCAAGAGTTGAATTACGTTGCACCAAGTTGAACTCGGATCAGCTGATCCCGTTCAGTTGAACGGCCGTGGTTATACCGTGGACGACGCTGATTGGTCAACCATGCTTGGCCTACGGGCCAACTACAGTGACGTCACAGTCGCACGCAACGCTTATGAAACAGTCCAGTGCAGATTGGCCGTAATTTGTTCGAATTTTAAGCTTCCCTGAAGTTATCACACAATTTTCACATCAACAGTTGCATGATAAAGTTCCGAAGATACACATTTTATATTGCAATAGATATTCGTTAATTATTCTACGTCCGTTGTCAAGATAATATGTTTACCTACGGAGATCAGTGCTTGAACCACTTTGGTGCAACGCAATTTACGCCTGAACTAGGTTCAAATTCAGATTTGACCCGGGTTCAAAGTTGAACGACGTTGGTGCAACGCGCCCTTAATGGCATTGGTTGTGATGTATAGTATCCAGTGATGCCAAGTGCTGTTTTCAGGTGTATTCTGACGTACGAGGTCCAGTTTTCATCTTTCAACGCATCTCTGTTTTTCAGACGTGTTAACGATCGTGATACAATTTTGGCGTCTTTCCTTTACGACCGTTCACTTGAAGATATGTCAGGTTTGACATCATGTACATTTTTTCTGTTAATGTGGCAAACTGTGTCACCGAGATTCGGTCATCTTGGCATATTTGTGCAGTATGAATATTGATATGCATCTATGCTGGTTAAGCAAAAACCAAAAGTAGTTTTAATTAATAATATTAGTAACCTCATCGTTCTAGTTCTGTTGTGAGTAATATTTTATAAATAAAGTCTAAATTCTTATTGTAAGTTTCATCTAAATTTTCATTGTAAGTTTTTTTCCAAATAAGTTTGGTGATTCTTTAATACGCTGCAGAGATTATCACTGTTTTGTGCCAATATCTGCTTAATTAATCAATCAGTCTTTCATTAGGCCAAAAGGCAGAACATACAAAATACATATAAAACATATAAAAACAATACCAAAAAAATAATACTGAATGTCTGCAGCAAAAAAACCTTTCAAATTGACTTTTTATGATATACTTATCATTGCAATATACTGGGTGGTCCAAAAAACGGACCCCCTGATTTCAATTTTGATAAGTTCCGTAAATGTAGACCAATTTTAACCATTTTTATTGTTACAACTAGAAATCCATAACGCATAAAAGTAAAATTATGTTGTACTAAGCATTAACGTAACTGATGATGTTGCCGACTGCCCATTAACACTGATAATTCGATATGCAGCGTCAATACAAAGAATAGTGTGTTTTGCTAGGTAGGGTGATTACAAAATAAAGGTGAGGTGCTGGGTGTGAATCTGCTTTGTGCACTATGGATTTTATGATGTAACTGTAAAAAATGGTTAAAATTGATGTACACTTACGGAAGTTATCACAAAATGAAATCAGGGGGTCCAGTTTTTTTTTGAACCACCCTGTAGCCAGTGAAAGATATTTACTACTTACAGCAGCAAATTAATCCAGCACCAGATCTGACAAAGAACACAGTATTAGATTCTTGCTAAGAAAAGTAGTTTATTTTGATCCGTCTTTTATGAGATATACTTCACTGTTGCAGATCTTTTGACGGAAGCAGTAATTGGTTACTATCGAGTGCGAGCAGTTGATTACTGGAGACGTTCAAGTGCATTTTCGCGCATAGTCCGCTACGCAGCCATCTGAGCGGCTGCTGAAATGATCGATCGTGTTCTGTGCTGAAGCCAGTGAGTGCCAGTGAAAGATTTGCAGGCTGCTGCGACAGTTGCAAAATAGTTTCTGCTTCATCTCAAACCAAGCAACTTCAGCAACAACGTCGTCGATCAATATCCGTCGTTGGATGGACGGAAGAGTGGTGACGACGGTTGGGGTTTGAGGTTGAGGCTTTTCACCCAACTAGGGGGTTTGGGGATGAAGCCTCAGCTGCAAACGATTTTTCATACGTTTTTGGTTCTAAAATGACTTTTTCGACACCAATAATGGGGCTGCTCTCAGTAACTTCAATTCGACATTTCTCACACATCCCACATCCCACCCAAAACTTTAGAGGACATGTTTCCTTGTCCTGACCAGCGGAATGGTTTTTATAAGCTCATTTGTTGTCATCTTTTTTCTCAAACCTGATAATCTTGCATGGTCACTGGCAGTTATATCAAATCACAAACATATCAGGATTTGACACAGGCTTGTGGCCAACCAATTGAGCCAACAGCAGCTGAAGTTGATGTTTTTATTATTGTTTTTGGGCCAGCCGTAACTGTTAAGCTTAGCTAAGCCTGCCTGTCAGTCTCTCTGTCATCTCTCTGTTCGTAGTGGATGCATTGTTGCTAAATGGAGTGAGATAGGGCCTAGGTAAGGCTAGGTTGCTATTGATCACTAATAGGAAGTCAAATATGTGTGCTAGAGTCCCACTCTTTGCTATGCACTGTCACTTGAGATGATAATCATTGAACTTGGATGATATTGAAGGTCAGTACGCACTATTGAGCTATGTCGTATCTTAGAAACGATGACGGATAGAGCCGAGGTTTTTAGTGAGCACTAACAGGAATTTGCATAAGCCCTTTGACATAACATGAAAATTATTTGCTGGTCTTCAGACACTGGCATAGGGTCGGCTCTCCCTAGTTGTTATTAGGCCTATATCACTGTTTAACCAGTAGCGATTGCAATCCAGGGATCCCGAATCCCGAGATTGGCGGTGTCTCAATCCCGGGATTAAGGGATTACAAAATTAGTTAAAATCGTACTTTTTCGTGTGTTAAATGATAGAAATAAGAATTTTAGTCGTCTGGTGAATAAAATATTTATGTGTGCTAGAGTCCCACTCTTTGCTATGCACTGTAATTCATATTTTGACAGTCATTGTCACTCTCTGCAGTTTAGATGTACCTTCCGTATGGGCCTATACTACATCATGTGCATGAAATAAGTTAATTAAGGATATCAAAATGACGACCAATGTGTGAGTTTAATCCCGAAACGGGATTCTGGAATTACAAATTTCTCAATCCTAGATCCCGGGATTGGGATTGCAATCGCTACTCACCAGCTTGCAAGCTGGCAACAGCAGCGCTTAGTTCAAGTTAGTTGAGCTTAAGGCACTAGTCAGTCACTAATTCGGATTTTTTGGATTTGGATTTGGATATTTAGTCGGCAGGACCCCCAAACTGGGGGATTGCACCGATGGGCTGTGGTGTGTGAACAACGTGCCCAAGGTTTTTACTTGAGAGTACAGTGGTTAGGGATCGAACCCACGACCTCGCGGTCATTGGGTCTGACACGCTAACCACTAGACTACCAAGCCACACCACACGTTTAATGACAAACACATTAGAGCAGCATACATGTACATCTTATGACGGAATACTTTTCTTGTGCATTCATTGTGTGAAATGTTATTTTGGCATCAGTAACCTCGGTACAGTGTCGCTGTCTTTAGACTGTTTGAAACTTTGAATACTTGCTATTCCAATGCTTGTAACTTATTTCAGTTATTGGCTGACCGTACATACTTATGGTTGTGCCTATGGTGCAAGGTTGTGTCTGTCTATGACATATATATTGTGTCTAAATGGTACATCATAGGGGTCATCGATAGTGCTGTAACTACCGTTGAATAGGCGACGATGCGTTCCTGCATCTATATTGTTGTATCCTATTGTTGATTGTAGCATTCAGTAGCAGAGTTAACAGCGTGTATGTAGGCTTATGGAACTGTAATCACTAAATTGGTAAATTGCTTTCTCTTCACGACTAGAAGGCACGTGTGGCCCATTCTAGTAAAGGCTGGGCTTTCTGTGTCATTTGTGTTATGTTTGCTGGCACTAAATTTGTTATTGAGGTGGCTTTAAAACCTTTGTGTTAATGATGCTGATAGTCAAATAAAGCAGTAACTGGAAAATTTTGTTTTGTGCTGTTTTGCAGGATTGTTTGACATGGGGACCCAAGACATGATAGGGCCTAATAGCCTATAAATTACTGTACAAAGGCTAATTGATTGCATCACTAGAGTAGAAGCAAACTTGATGGGTCTAATTTACAACAAGAAGCCCAGCTGTCCCTAGGATAGTTGACCATACTGGTTGTCAGTTACTTTCAAGGTCATCCAAGGTCGATGATTTTCATCTCATCTGAAATGTGTTTGCTACGTCTAGTGATTAGTAGTAACCTTGACCGCATTTCTCAGTTTCCTAGATACGCATGGCCAGTTTTCCATTGAATTTCTCCCATTTTGAAAATGCTTCACTTGCACTAGATGACTGAAATTTTGCGTGCCTAAGTTTAACACATATGGCTAATTATTAAGTGTTGAAAGTTTTCCTCTACGACCTACAGGTTAGCCACAATGCATTCGTTACAGACGGACGACAACCATGCCAATAGCTCGACCGTTACTTTTAATAATGTAAAGATAATTTTGCGGCAGTTAAACTTTAATTAATATGCAACGACTACGTTTGCACAAGCCACGATTAGCCGACAAATTGCTTTTGAACGTTTACTAGTTTTGTTTAAACTTTTAGCAAATTAAACGTTAGGCGCATCCTTTAATACGTTTATCATGTGTGTAGTTGTATATTTAATGCTGATTATTGATGAATTTTGTACTGTTGCTAAAACTAACCAAATATTTGTTAACATCCGTGTTATGATTGTTCTGTGAGGCTTACAATAGAATTCGACGTACGCAACCACTGCACCATCTACTGACAGTGATTTTTACTTTTATAACCTGCCAGCCTAATGTTCAAGCCTTTCAATCTGAAATCTGAGCCGTGTATAACAAGGCTAGCCAGACGGTGTCATCAAAATCTTTTTAGTGTGGCTAAATCTATTGCGGCGACAAATGTTGCCGTACTGTGCGGCAAAATACACTAATGCGGCGGTAAACAACTTATCTATAAGTAGGGCTGTACGAAAATCGCGGTGCAAAAGTGAAAAAATCACGGCATACTTTTAGAAAAGTCGCAAAATTCACGGCGAATTCACGGTGCCAATTCGCGGGTAATCCTAAACCGCGGGGCGGGGCGGATCGTCGGGGCGGATCAAAATACAGTCCTAAACCTCGGGGCGGATCATACGGTTCACGAATTCTCGAAGGGATCGCATGGCCTCGGATCAACTCGGGGCAAACTTTAAAAAACTCGGATCAAGATGTGTCCAGGGTTTAAATTTTAAATCATTTTGCTTCTAATTACGTTTATTTGTCTATAATAAGCTGGAAATTGTTATCAGAATCTGTTTTCCAATGTTTCGTTGGTTCAATAATTTTGGCTGACTAGTTTCTGAATATTTCATTTCATGAAGACGTGGCATGGCAACCATGTTAATTTATTCTGTGAACAGTTCTGATCCAGAAACTGCAACTTTCATTTTGCATAAAGATACTAAAATTAAATGTTGCTTGTTTTTACAAGAAAGCCCAGCTGTCGCTAGGGAAGATCGCTACAGCCTATATAGTTCCTGTTGAAACAGTCCTAAAACTCGGATCACCTACGTCACAGTCACGTGATTGTTTAAACCAATCATATGGTGCCCCGATGATCCGCCCCGCCCTGAGGTTTAGGATTACCCCCAATTCGCGGTCATATATGGCATTAAAAGACGTCTCATTAACAAACATTTTTGTTCTCTGCCAGTCAACAATCAGTCATGTATCGTTGTCTCACAAAATGACTAACATTAATCGTTTTTAGTAACTTTCAGGAACAGTTTTAGTAACTATGCAGTTATACACACAGCAGTGAACGGCTGCAAATGATTATCGTAATGATCAACGAGGTCATATTAGGGTCAACTTTCAATGTTTAACTATCGAATTTTATGGATTTTGACACAAAAGTGCAACCTGTGCAAAAATTCGCGGCAAATCACGGCAAACGCTAAAATTCACGGCAAGCATCAAAATTCACGGCTTCCATGAATTCCGTTAATTTGTGATTTTCGTCTAGCCCTATCTATAAGTCGTCTTATGTTTTTACACGGTCCACTCATGATCTATAGTTAGGCCCGTTCCGAAAGCGTTAATTCTATTTTCAGTTCGGCGAACTGATAGAAGCAACGCAAAATTTGCTACTGTCAGTTCGGGGAAAACGGATAATGCCCGACGCCGCCAGGCCGCTGAGATCCTGTCGCTGAACTGGTCTGATATCGCTGCAGCCACTAATACTTCATAGGAAGTCGACGGCTTAAGAGGACTAAAATGTAGGAGAAAGTTAAAATTAACTACATAATAAACCTGAAATAAATAAACTTAAGTTGCACAGTAAGATTTTAGGTCCATGCCGTAAGTTCACGAGCAGGTCATTATGGTCTAATTCTGCCATTGTGCAGCTGAGAGTATAATGAAAGAACGTCACTGTGCACAATTAATTAGTCATAGTAGATTGCATCACTCTCCATGTGCGCAGATTTCATTTCAGCAGCCAGCGCTGGTAACGAGGAGCTTACTAAAACTATGAATTAAAACTCTTTCTAATATTGTTTTTACTTTAGAATTAGTGAATATTCAGCATCTTTAATGCAGTACTGGCACGGGGGTGTGAAATAAACAGCAGATTTCATTCAGCAGCCATTTCATGCTGAAAATTTCATACGCAGGTTGTCTTGGTCTATCTCCAGCCATTTCGTCGCAATTCAGTGTTGAAATGTGCGCTGCATCCAAAAATTGCGAAAAATTCACTAAAAACCTCTTTTTGAGAGGTTCAAGGTCATCGATGTTGATAAATCCAAAAAGCCTGTCACCAGTGCTTGTTATGATAAGCAGCATGTATGTATCTATCTGCAACCGTTTTCACATTATTCTGAGCTTGATTGATTGATTTAGATGATTGTATATAGAACTGACATAGCTGAATGTGAGATTTGTTTTTGTGCTGCATTGCAGGTGCTTACTTTGTGGTGATGTCGACAAGGACGAGGCATCATTTGCCAGAAGCCAGTCGTCGGCGACGTCAGCCACAGGCCATTTCTGACGGCGTCCAGCAACAAGTTGTTGATCTGACGTGTGATGACTACAACTTTGTCGATCTGACAAATTTCGACCACAGCGGCAGCCCTGTCACCATCTCCGACACTCCGTCTAGAAGATCTGTGGCAAGGGCCGAGGAGAACTTGCGATCGCCGTATCTCGTTAGTGACGCCAGCGTGTCCGACGACGATGACCTCCCACCCCCACCGTTCAAAGTCACCCTCAGAGTACAGTCAAAGCAGTCGACAGTGAGCAGTCCCCAGCCTGGTGGCAGCCGGGTCAATGCGGCACCGAGAGGAGAGTGTCCCATTTGTATGGATTCATTCGCTGAAGTGAAGGCGAGTGGTCGGCAAGTGATGTCTACGACATGTGGCCATGTGTTCTGTGAAGAATGCGTAAAAGGTGTGCTCGGAGCGGATGCAAGCGCTAGAAAGTGTCCCACGTGCAGGAAGAAATTGTCGTCACGAGCTGTACATCCATTGTTCATCTAAGGGAAAGCCAAAGCCATCATCATTTTTGAACATGTCCAGCGTTGTTTTATGTTTGTTCTATTGTGTTCATTTGTTTGGCATTTTTGCCATACTGTAAGATTACAAGAAATTTGAGCAAAGCTCACGAGACGCGCGAAAGCCTATAGCATTTCCAGTTCAGTAGTTATAGTTTCGAAAATCGCATATCACTTGGACTCGGCCCATCGGGACCATAATACACATCGGCCATAGGCGCGTGTGGCGTTGGCGACGGTGGCGCCTCCTTGTGAATGATATAAACTTGCGCAGCCCGATATCGCGAAAAAAATCCGTAAAACCCCCTATTTTGGCGTTCAAGGTCATCCAAGGTCATTGAATTCGGCGCCAATCGACAGCCAGTATACGATTTGCTATTAGTGATTAATAGTAACCTAGGCCTTATCTCGC
>Ga0209367_1008177_pt1 | contig 14318 bp, 10 predicted proteins | sample WorMetLIZISLAND2_FD_187412 | JGI IMG/M metagenome (GOLD analysis project Ga0209367, IMG submission 187412) | Marine gutless worms symbiont microbial communities from Max Planck institute for Marine Microbiology, Germany - Olavius geniculatus... ... | reverse complement strand
GGTCTGGAAAGGGGGTGTCCCCCTCCCCAGAGGGGGTGGGGTCTGCCTTGCCCCCTCCCCAGAAAATTTTTTTTCATTTTTTATGCCGAAATAATGCATTTTGGTGCAAAATTTTTACTTGGTTTTACAATGCATTCAGTCAATAGGGGGGGGGCGGCCGCCCCCCTTGATTTGAATTCGCCACTGCTCCTGTTCGATATTTACTACACTTTTTTTGGTTCTTGAACTCGCCTACAGGCGAGTCCATTAAACTGATTTTTATGCTTAATACGTCAAATTACGCGGTTCTGAGCAAGGAAGTGCCTTTTTATTGTTATAAAATACAAATTTTACTTTTTCGCTTATTTATTTGAAAAAAATTACAATGGCGCCTATGGGAAAAATTTTAAAATTCTTTAAACTGTCATAACTTCGATTGTGTGCAAGAGTCGTAATTTTTGGTTCTAGGATATGGTTTTCGGGACGGCCTAATTAACAGTGACATTTATATTTACCCCCGATTGACCCCCGTTGCCATGGCAACGAAATATGGGACAAAATTGGCTATAACTCGGCTTGTGTAAGAGATTTTTGCGCCTATATGGGGGGGTTCTCGGGTATGGGCCATCGAATGCCGCCAATCGCACTTTCCCCTGACCGACCCCCAACTAAGGTTACCCAAATGATTTTTGCTGTTTTAGAGGACTGACATCATCCTTACTCACAGTTGTAAACTGGTGTTTTTTTACATATATAAATAAAAACGTCCGCTCATAAATCGAGCTCCCCAAGCTCAACGGCTAGATTTTTTGGAGAGAGAGGAGGAGGAGAAAAAGCAGAAAAGAAAAAAAGAGGGAGAAAGAATTGGAAGAAAAAAGCGGCAGGGAAGAGGAGAAAAGGAAGGGGAGGAGTTGGTGCAACTTGGGAGGGGGAGAAATAGCTGAGAAAAGATGGACGCCTGTTAAGATAAACAAAGCAAAGGAAGGATAACAATAGTCAGAAAATGCATCAATGAATAGATTAAAACTTGATACAAATGCACAATGAGTTTAAGTTGCTCAGTCTGAACAAAAACAGTTAAATCTCTGGCTAAATGGCATCATTAAAGTAATATGTTTCATGAAAAACAGCCACTAAACTTAAATTATTCACTAAACACTAAACAATATTAAAATGACCTTTACAAGTAAAAGTTCAAACACTCCTTGTGTTGCGGGAAATGTCCACAGCAATTTTGGTTTTTCAGTTTTTCTGCTTTTTTTGCTTTTGAGTTAGAAGCCCATACAGCATAAGACAGACGGGCAGAACATACAATGTGCCGCATAACAATAATATGTAGCACAGGAACATGCAGCATTGAGTGATGTGAACAATGGTGACACAGATAGTTCAATGATACAATGCAGGACTAGGCAATAGGCAATAAGCAGCATATATACAGGCAGCGAATACTGCTAGATAGTAGAGGTGGGCGATTTGGCTGATAACAAATCCGATTCGATTTGAAAGAATTTCGATTCAACTCGATTTGATTCAATTCACTGGCTGTGGCGTATTAGCAAGAGGACAAATGGTGATGGGGGCAGTTGCAAACCATGAATTTTTAACCGTTGAAAAATTGTTAAAGTTCTTCTCGTCAGAAAATGTTCGTTTAAAAGTGCCAAATTTGGGGCTGGAAAACTCCATTTTGGGGAAATTTTAGAGGAAAAGTTAAACGCTGAGCACGCATAATCTTTTCTGCTGAAAATTTGCAACTTTCTGTCGGAAATCTGTCAAAAATTTGCTGTGTCTGTGGAAAAATTGCAACTCGCGGCCCTGCCTATTTTTTGACCCACGACGCCGCGGTTCACTGGTGATTCATAAATTATGAGTTGCAATTCGGGTCGGTACTATCGTACTATGACACTAGCGCACCATCATCGGTAGATCAACCCAAAAGAACTAACTGAAACTTGTAAGTAAAACAAATCTCGTCGAGGAAGAGAGAGTCACCGGTAATTTAATGTCCCTGGTTGAAAGTTTCGAAAGCTTGTGACAAAGTGATAACGGAGTGAAACTAAACAATGTGAATGAACGTGTGCAATTAGCGCAATCGGCGCAGAAACAGAACCTGGCTTCAATTTTGAGAAAATTAGTGAGTTGAATCAAAATAAGCTTGTGTTCGATTCACTCTGCCGAATCGATTCAAATCGATTATTCCTAGCTCTACCAGATAGACAGACAGAGAGGTGCACGGACGGACAGGCAGAGCCCGTAATGCAACCTATTAGTGTTTCAAACAATAATGGCATAGATAGTTCAATGATCAAATGCACGAACGACTAGGCAACAGGCAATAGACATCAGGCAACGTATAATACATACAGGCAGAATACTGCTTATATTAACAACACCAACGCTAATACAACAAAATAATACTCTGCTACAACACGGTGCCTCAAAACAGGGGCCAAATTATCGGAACTTCTTAGGAAAATCTTTGGAAGACTTTCTTTTCCAAAGAAATTATGCGGATTTTCAAAACTTCCTTGGAAAATGTCTTTGGAAGAATTTGACGAGATCTTCCAAAGAAGATTTTGAGAAAGGGTGCGCAATTTTCGAAATTTATTTGAAAACTTCTTTAGAGAAATTTAGACAAATATGTAGAAAAGCGCTAACCTTGTCCTGCACGGAGAAAACTGTGCAAAAAAAACGAAATTTGTGAAAAATCCGCAATGTTGACACTTAGCTTAGACGTCATATGTGACGTCATAGGTTATTTGCATGACGCTGTGGTAAAATTAACAATGAGTAAGTAAAGCACATTGATCATGGGTCAACTAAAACAACGAAGCGATGTGTAAATTGCATTTCCCGTCAACATGCCAAGATAAGAAGTTTTCCAAAGATGTTTTCTTAAGAAGTTTTCAAACTAAAGTGATTACGTCACACGGCCGGTATAAGTGCATCTGATTGGCTGAACTAGTTTAAGAAGATAAGAAAAGAAGAAGTTCTTTGAAAACGCAAAGAAAGCCGTCAAAAATTCAGAAAAGAAAACTTCTTTGGAATTCCTAAATCATCTGACATAGGAAGATATTTAGAAAATGTCTTAGAAAAGTTTCAAAAATTTGGCCTCAGGATCTCAACTGTAGCTTGAACACGGATTAACAATTTTTTTGGATAATTTTGATTATGGTAAATCAGAAGCAGACGTTGGGTCAGACAGGAACTCAAAGCTTGAGCAATCAACTGACGAAAAGTTATGTCAGAAAAATTTGTGACAAAAGTTACAAAAATTAGGCTATCCTTGTTCAAGTTATAATCGATAATATCAGAGAACCTTTTTCGAGACATCGTGCAGAAATGTTAACAGTAGAATAATGACAATATAAGCCAGATGTGACATGTGAACTAGGTGGGAATTTTACCAACAACTTTCAGTTTCACTATGACTTGCTGCATATATCGTGTTTATACAACAAATGAGTTTATTAATGCTGGAAACCAGAAAACAGTTCTAGCATGGAACACTGCAAAGGAAATGCAAGAAACATGATTAAATCTCAAACAATATACGATAAAAACAGGGGATAATAAAACGTGGATAAAAATAGACTTATTTGACTTATTGAATTTACACCCATCATTGTTGACAAATTTTTAACTGTGTCACAAACTAGTGACAAAATAAACAAGTTAATTATAACAAGACAAAATGCCACAATTTTTACGCTGCTAAAATCTGGCCAATGACACTGCCATTGGACTTTCCTTAGTATTTCATGCAATTTGAACACTGAACAAAACAGCAAAATCAGTTACTCAAGTGCACTTTTACGATACGTCAACCTTGTTAGCTTGACAGCTTGACTCAAAAACTGACATTTGTTAGTCGTGACAATGTCTGAGTCTTGCTGTAGAGTTTTTTGATATGCAGACAATTGTTGTGTGAAAAGACCAGTATGCAACAGGCAATACATAATGTGGCCTCGTATGCAAACAAATAATGTTAACAAATAAAACTAGAAAGCAGTCAGAGCCCGCACACCTCCGCCAAGGCAATGTTGTTCGCTAGGTGGCAGCACCATCTTCGGTTTTACAGCGGTTTCCCTTATGCCCCATTGAAAGCAATGGTAACAAAAATTTCAAAGTCATCCAGAATCCAGGATTCCTTCCGGATCACCCCCAAAATTGAATCACTGGTAGTTTCTGCCATTCCCGACATATCCTCAAAATTTCAGAAAGATCCGTCCATAACTTTTTGAGTTATCTTGCTAACACACAGACAAACAGACAGACAGACAGACAGACAAAGTCTGGCAAAAACATAACCTCCTTGGCGGAGGTAATAAACTTGTCATAAGCCAACAACAAAAGATGACTGAGCATTCAAGTTGGCTGATACATGGACAGCTGCCACTGACTTGCTTGTATTCATGGCGAGATTTCAGTTATAACCCGCACAAAAGTAAGCGGCATGCAGATGACCCTGCTTGCGGGAATATTTGCACCAATTTCGGGTTTTTCTGCAACTGTCCGCTTCCAAGCTAGGAGCCTATACGGAAATAATTGGATAGACAGCAGCCACAAAGCAACCTATTAGAATGGCTACATAATGATAGCAACCATCAGACAACACAAACATTAAAATGACTAAATACGCATAATGATATAAAAAGACATGCAGACGCTACTCTGCTTAAACAGTGTTAACATACATATGACATGTACTTCAGTGATGGATCTAAGGCAAGGAGTGGCCACGCCCATGTCATGTGATGTGATCTGGACCAATCACGACCACACCGAAAATCATAACTATTGACATGGTCAAAACACAGACGATCGGGGAAATAATGAAATTAAGTAACTAAGCAAAATATAATTTTCTATAGTGCATAGTCAAAAAATCTCTACTGAGATTTTTGTAGCAGAGTAGAACATTTCATTGCGTTCCAAAAAGCCACCCCAACTGCTGAAATTTCAGTTGTCCGGGTATTCCGACCAGGACCTCAATGGGGGAGCTTACAGCACTTCCCCAAAACCCCTAGCTGGTGAAGAGGGGCTACTCAAACCCCCTACCCAGTGAGGAAAGGCTGGTTGCCTTCCTGTCTTGATTCTCATGCCTTTGACCCTCCTTACCCCCTCCGTCACAGATTTCTAGATTGGCCACTGAATGCACACAGAATGAAAGCACTGATATGGCAGCCTCAAGCAAGCGTAGCAGATACAAAACACAATAGACTGAACAGACAATGACAATAGATTGATTGAGCAGACGCTGAGCTCTTTGGCCTGTGACTGCATCTGCGGCCAGACCTGCAGCCAGACTGTCACAAACAGGCAGGGAGTTAGCATCCATATCTAGGCTCCAAAGAATTTCGCTTTCGATGAAAACTTATGAAATGACGAAAACCGGCAGTTGTGACAAAAATATTCATTTTTGCCAAAATTTGACAAAATTTACTAGATTTTCACTTTTTGACAAACCAAAATGGCATTGATGCGGGAAAAATATTTGGAGCCAATTCATCATAACAAGCACTCAATTTCAAATGGCGAAAAAGTAGCAAAATTCGAGATTCTTGGCAAAGTTTTTAAAAAAACCTGCACTTTTTGAGGAACGAAAAAAAAAGTAGAAGCCAAGAGCCTCGAAACTGTTTTGGCAAAACTTCGTAAAAAAAGTTAACAGCAGTGAAAGTAAGTTGAAAGCAGTTAAAAGGCCTTATTTTCAGATGGCGAAAAATGGCAGAATTCAGAATTGTGGGCAAAACTTTTGACAAAATTTGCATTTTTTGATGAACGATGAATGGCATTTTTGGCGACAAAATCCTCTGGAGCCTATCGATATCGCATTGATCCCCTTATGGCTACAGGCCTACTGTACACACTGCGGCATGCTGGTTAGTGTCTCTACCATCTACGCTCGTGTTTTGATTGGCGGACTATCATACATAATTACATACTTTCTTCATGCTTCCCATTCTATGAAAAATGTTATCGGGACAGCAAAAACCCTTGAAATTCAGGATATTTAGCCGGACATTTTACAGTTGGTTGATGCAATATGTGATTTCAACAAACTTGTATGAAACGTGTTAAAAAGTAAGCCAAATTGTCTCCACAGAGTGACAGGGGATTGAAGAAACTGCAGCATGTCTCTGACTGTTACGTATTTTAAAATTTTCCCAGTTTTGTACGATTTTTTTTTAGATTTTCAGGACGAAGCTGCTAGTTTTGAGACACTCAAAAAGAAAAGGTGCTGTCTGGAGAACAAAGCCTGAAAGACCACCACAAAGCAGCTGGTTACGTGACGTCCTCAAAGTGACATTCAGGTCTCGCTGCTCAGGAGGCCTCAACACTGGACAGCGGCTGATGATCGTAAAAAATGAAAAGCACAACGGTCCACCGATGACTACATGCTCTCATAGTGACGATGATGATGACTCAAATGTCAGGAGTTTCAGACAGGGGTGGGTTCAAGGCCAGCATTTTCAAGGCCAAGGCCAAAGCCACTGGTCCTCAAAGACCATGGTCAGTTAAGTGTCCTTCGAGGCCAAGGCCAGACCAGTGGTCTTTGGTGCCAAAGTCAAGATCAAGGCTCAGGTCATCATCTTTTGTCCTCGAGCTAAAGTCAAGGTTGAGGACAGTAGTCAAGGACCCTAACGTTAGTTTTGCTATGAGCAGGAGGTGCGAGCGGCCAAAACTTATCCGACTCTCATCAGAAGTCAGGTAGACGAAGAAGATCGCAAACGGTCTGCGATCATGACTGTGTTGATCTGATGGCATGAGATCTGCTATCATACGCTGGGTGTTCCGTTGTTCTTAAGCGGAGTCATTTCGACCGACCGTTGTTGTCTGCATGCATGGAACACAAATAATACAAACAATGTTTAGTCTATTCACTGCCAGACAGTCTTCGTGACCCAGAACTGAGTCTCGATACTTTCAAACGTCAGCTGAAGACACACATTTTTGCGAAATATAGATGACAAAATGTACTAAGCGCATTAGAGATCTTTTTGAGTATGCGCTATATAAATTTTGCACTTTACTTACTTACTTACTTACTTAATTATTAAATTATGTTATCACATATTGGGGCAGTTCTGTTTTCTTAGCAGTGGCATCCCAACTAGAGCTGCCATTATCGAGTAATTTGTTACCCAGGTAGCCGACCAGGTAGCTTAGCAGGTAGCTAGGTAACGGTTGGGTAACAGAAAAATAACAAGAAACATGGGGCAGAGCCCAACGTGAGGCCGCCCGGCGCCGTAAGTCCGATGCGCGAAAAAGTCCACGGGATTAAAATTCCCCTCATAGCAAAGTCCCATGGCCTGAACTCAAATATGTTAGCATACGCAAAATAAAACACGCATTGTCGACTTAGGGTGCGTCAACATCCACTCGCTAACCGTTGTTGTTGGTAGACCAAATTTCGCCACTTGTCTTTTGGGATTAGCCTGTTTGTACCCATGACACATTATAATGTCAGCATTACATCACGACTAGCAAAGAATATTTAATCAACTGCCACGTTTTGTTAAAACATTTCGAATTAATATTTATTCAGCTATAACTGGTAGAAATTTCATGCAAATTGCTCATCATTTGCATGAATTATGAAAAAAAACAAAAAGGTGTCCTTTTTATGAAACGCCGTGTAGAAATGAACACAACATGCCACAACAAATGCACTTTGGCATGACACGGACCTGTCACAGGCAGAAACAGTAAAGTCACAAAGTTCTCCGAGTCTTGTCACGAGAATGTCACGAGTGTCATGGGAAAAGCTGGCTTAATGGAATTTGGGTTTTATTCAGCAATACAAACGGGAAACAAAAAACGAGAAAATGACAACAGGGAGTGTTTGCGATAATAACCTGACTGCAGCCAGCTGTCTGTTGTGTCTTGTGAAGATACATGCGATGATGATGATGGACGCTACAAGTGACAAGGTCAACAGCAGCGACAATACGATCACTACCGCTTCCGATGAACTGGCACAATCCAGCGATTGCTCGTCTCCATCCTCTTGACAACTTGCCGACTTGTTTGCTGCATGATTGGCTGTCAAAAACAACAACAACAACAACTGTTAGTGATTATAATAATAACAGTTTTCACCAGGTGGCACCGCGGCAGCATAGGACAAGCCATGCACAACCATAAAATGTACAGATTGCCAACTTCTTCGCCACTCAGTTTTCTGTTAAGAACATCAGGAATTCTTCACACAAGAAGAAGAAGATTTCACATAGGCACTAGGCAGCGAAGCTGAACTAGACCCGTTGCGTGGGAGATCATCCCCTTGGCGGCACTTTGAGCCAGCGAGGGCGGAGCCCAATTAAGCCAGCATACAGCCCAAGTCGGCTGGATGGCCGGCTCAAGTTAACAGCCAGCACCTTTAACCGACTGAGTCAGTATACCTGCAGTCCTGGCCACAGGGCCTACTGTTGCGCAGAACTCGCCATGTCTTCCCTAGCGATGGCCTTGATCACTGCCAGTACTCATTTTACCATTCAACGGAGGGTAAAAGGCTGAGTCGACCTAGTTGGCTGGCTCCGTACTGTAGACAGTCACCCATCTAAGTACTAACCGGGCCTGGCGTAGAGTAACTTCGTCTCATCCGAGACGCGTTAACAACTACGCCATGCCACCAACCAATTCTTCACAGCAGTGACAGTAAATAGTGACATTGTGGCGGGTGGAAGGGCAAATGTCCCGTGCCCTAAATTTTTCACCGTGAGAAAAAAGTCCAAAAATCTTCCTCTTATGCAAAAATTTTCAACTGTTCAAAAATGCAAAATTTAAAGCCGTAAGCCTATTTTGTGAAAACACAGGCACAAAATTGCAAAATTCTGAGCACCAATAATCTACTCTGTCTAATGCTGCATTTCAACTACGCCATCAGCCGCTGCATTGCTTCGCCTCTACATCATCTTAAATGTCTCACTAAAAAGGCTGAAGGTTGGAACGTGAAGGTGAAGGTGTTGGAAGCTATAGAGCTCTTTACAGGAAACCCAACACAGAGCATTTAAAAAAGAGACACTGATTTAAGTTCATTCATCTTTTTTCTCACTCCTGTATGCTGTTTGACATGTTTGTCACTTGTGAGTGGTGACAGACTACTGGCGGAGAAAATAATACACAAATAGACTGTGTTCTATCAACAGTTGATGTCACAATAGTGATCGTCATCCACAAAATTTCCACATATGTTCGAAAAAAATTCCCAACAAAACGTATATTTCAGGTTTTTCTATTTTAGGAATTAATGGAACGGGGCGATTTTGTAAACTTATTTATCTAATGACCCTCGTATGTTATAACATATGACATGTGCCGTTATGTTATGACAGCAGTAGCTAATGACTTATGCAGAACAGTGAATCGTATAGTACAGCTATCATTGCATAAGGCAGGTGGCGCTTTCTGGTGATTGTTTGATGTCTACTGTCGACTGTGCACCGGTAGTCTATTGTCAACGTGTCCATACTTAGCAACTAATGCGTGTTTGATACATTACATGTTGTAAAGGTAGAAGGTAAAGGTTGTCGATTTGTATAGCACATCGTCGTGTACGACGTACACCTCTAATGCGCTTTTCGTCACTAACCAGAGCCGCCGATCGCACAGCCGCCGTGTGCTACGCCACCAACTTGTGACATATTACGACAACAGTAGCACTTGACAGACTTACGCAGAACAGTGAGTCGTGTGGTGCAGCTATCAGTGTATGCACGTCGTCTGCTTTCGACAGTGCAAACATAGTCTCCGTCGCTTCGTCCGTACTTTGCTATCAACAGATGTGAGTGACGCACACTTGTCGCGGAGTCATCCGCAAAGCTGGCAAGTGGCACCTACAGCATTGCCACAAATATAACTAAACCGTCAAGCTTCACGCAAGGCTAAGGCTCTCTGGGCACTGTTGCATGCTGTGATATTTATAGCAATGACATCAGCGTTGGCCAATAGCTATCAGCTTAGCTGGGCCTCCCTAGCAGCGGCTATTAGCAACAAGGCCCTATGTCACCATTGTGAAATATCCAAAAATCCCATCTTGTGACCTTAACCTTTGACCTATGACTAAAATTCTTGCGACAGTCAACATGTATGTTCAACTGTGTCATCAAGCTAAGTGCACTGGTTCATAAGTAATCGTGCTAACAGAAAAAAAACAAACAAAACAAGAAATTTGAGCCAATGCTCACGAGATGCGCGAAAGCCTAGGCCTATTCATAAGTTGACTTATTTTCTGAGTTCAGGGTCTTTCAAAGTCATCGACGTTGATACGACTAAAAAGCTCGTCACTAGTGCTTGTTGTGATAAGGGGCCATTCAAGAAATATGTCAAGTTATTTTTTTACCAAATTTGACCCCCTCCCTCTCTTTCACAAACTGTCACACATGGCCAACCCCCCTATGAAAAATATGTCACAGGCCACAATACCCACCCTCTTGACTGTATGCGTCTTACCGAATGTAGCACCGTAATCACCAAAGCAGTCAAAAGTTATTCATCTACCAATAAATAGAATATATATATAAATGCATCCATCCATCATCATAATCATTTCGAACATTATTTTACAGTTTACGATACATACAGTAGTTAGCAATGAAAGAACAGCTTGAGTCGTAACAGCCAACGTCCGTAAGTGTAACTGAATCTGTAGGCATTTTATCAGAGACTAACAAATACGATAAACATTGTTTAGGCCTATAAATTTGTTTTACAAACGCGTGAGATCACATGTTCCTGAACTCTCCCCCTCACCTCTGACACACTTTCTGACCCCCTCCCCCTTCAGGCGTGACATATTTTTCGAGCGGTCTCTAAGCAGCATAGTGGTGTAGTTGGTAACACGTTTCGGCTGAAACTAAGTTACTCTACGCCGGGCCCGGTTAGTACTGCGATGGGTGACTGACTGCGAGCAGGTAAACCATCTCAGTGCGAAGCCTGCCAGCTAGGTCGACTCAGCCTTCTACCCTCCGTGGGAATGAGTAGTAACTCATTTGCATGGGTTACGGAAGGTGGGGACCTTGGTACAGCTGACTGGGGTTGCCTAGCCGGCCACTGCGCCAACCTGTGTCCGCAGGCTGCACACGGTGGCCGTGCGGCAGGCGGCTCTGGTTAGTGACCAAAGCACATTAGAGGCGTGCGCATGTTCGCGACGATGCGCTATACAAATTGACGACCTTTACCTTTACCTTTTTACCTTTATCTGCAACCATTTTCACAATAGACTGGCCAAAAGCAGTAAAATAACGACTTTTACGGGGGTACCACTCTTTAATGCCCTTGTGCGCAGGTTGAGACTTGGACTGTTGAAGTCAATGTTCAATGCCGAAAATTTCATATGTAGCTTGTCCTGGTCTATCTATAGTGATTTCAGCCCTTGAAACGAGCCTCGCAATCCAAAATTGCCCCAGAAATTCACAGAAACCTATATTTTGGTGTTCAAGGTCATCCAAGGTTACTGCTCTTGGTGCAAATCAAAAGCCAATGTAGGACTACCTATTAGTGATTAATAGTAGACTAAGCTCTATCTCGCACCATTTCTGAGATACTTATTGGCTAAAAGTTGCAAATTTTCCCTATCCCCTCTCTCATTTAGCGCCCTTGCTCAGGGTGACCCATTTCAAATTTATAGAAAACTTTACAGATCCTGAAACTAGAGTCTTCCAGGCAGCCGATAGTGAAGATTCGGTGAACCTAACTTGCACCGTTTATTGACTGATCCACCTGTGAGACAGACAGACAGACAGACGGAAAGACAGAATTGCGATGGCAAAGACGCGCTATAGCAGTAGCTGCTTTCAAGCGTATAAACTTAGCGACTATGCTAAAAAAATACTGTCATCACTATTGTGAACAGTAATATCAAAACAATATGTGGTAATTGCAAGGTATTTAAATGCTACTTAAGTACGATTCTAAAACTAGAAAGCAGTCAAAGCCCGCACACCTCCGCCAAAACCATGTTGTTTGCTAGGTGGCAGCACCATCTTCGGTTTTGCAGCGGTTTCCCTTATGCCGCATTGAAAGCAATGGTAACAAAAATTTCAAAGTGATCCAGAATCCAGGATTCTTTCTGGATCACCCCCAAAATTGAATCACTGGTAGTCTGTGCCATTCCCGACATATCCTCAAAATTGCAGAAAGTTATCTTGAGTTATCTTGCTAACACATGGACAAACCGACAAACAAAGTCCGGCAAAAACATTACCTCCTTGGCAGAGGTAAAAATCAATTAAATGCTTGACAACACTGTGGGAAGGGGTCACCTGTTGCTCTGAGTCATTGCGGTGCCACGTGACTTGCCAGCTACGAGTGACATCAGACGAACCAACGGAGTATTGCACTGAACAAATGAGCTCAATTCTCTCTCCATCATTCACTGTTAGTTCTGCAGCACTGCATTCTACACGACCTACAGACAGTTACAGGAGCATCACCTGCCATATACAGTCACTTGCTACCAAAAAGTGACATCATCAGGTGAGCCAGCAGAGTATTGTACTGAACCGATGACCTCAACTCTCTCCATCACTCACTGTCAGCTCCCCAAGACTGCACTGTACACCACCTACAGATAGTCAGCCATCACAAAGCTACAGAGTGTCACCTGCCATATGCAGTGACTTGCCAGTTAGGAGAGTTATCATCAATAAACCACCAGAGTATTACAGCGAACAACTTAGTTCAATCATCTCAACTGTAAAACATTGTAAACGAATATGTCTAAACCACAAATGTCATGCTGGTTAGTATCGCTCTAACTGCAGCTACAGTATGCACGGCGCGCGTCTGCACAAAACGTCTCGACGAGACGCAATGGCCTGAGACCTGAGACGAGACCTACTGGGCCGAGACCGAGACATATTGCTCCGAGACCGAGACGTTGAGGATTTTGTTCGAGACGAGACCGAGACGAGATGTTAGTATATGTACATCTCAATAAAAATGTTGGTTTACAGCGGAGAATTTTCTTAAAATAAGCGGAACTTTTGGAGGCAAAATATGTGGAAAAATATATGGAATTTGGCGAAATATGTGGCGCACATATGCGGCATATAAGCTGCACATATGTCGCATATATGCGGCAAATTTTTCTGCATATTTCCGGCATATGCAAATTCGAGTAACGGAGAATCATAATCATGATCATTAATAGGCCTTTTCTGCACAGTTTTGACGTTTTTGACTTCAATTTATTCAACGTCTGATTTGCAAATACAGGTAATTGTTTGCTGCCAAAATATTTAGTAGTCTGAAAACAACATTGGACAAAGAAAATGCTGAAAAATGTGATCGGATATGCGGAAATATGCGACATATATGCAAATTTTTGCACATGCAGCATAATTTTCGCATATGTGATTCTGAAAATGCCATTATATGCGGAAAAATATGCGATATGCAAGTTTTGGCAAAATACGCGATGGCATATGCGATTGCATATTCACATACGTTTTAGGCTTGTTTGTATTTTGTACAAAATAATGTTCATTTGAACATGGAATCTGTCCAATGCATTTAGACAGTTTACAGTGTAGGCCTATGTCCGTATAAATATAATCAGTGAGCTGTTTAGACCAGTAGAAAAAATCAAACAGCTTAATTTCAAATTGTACAGCAGCAATGATACTTTCTGTATTATTTTAACTAAACAATGAACATTGTCAGTTACAAGACCATTCGATTCGTCATCAGCGCTTTACTATAAAAGGTCCATCGTCAACCTGCGTCTATCTGGCACCGTTACAAAGATACGGTGCCTCAAAGATAATGGGGTCACGAGTTTGACCTTTTGGGGTCACGTGACGTCATCGGTCACGTGACCATTCAACTCCCAGGGGTCAACTTCATATGGGTGGCCATAGTGACCATGCGTCTATCTTGCACCTTTGCGTAGATATGGCGCTTCAAATATTGGACGCATGGACGTGGACACGAAAAGAAAAATGGAAGAAAAAGAAGGAAAGAGGAAAGGGGGTAGGGAAAATGAAAGTGGAAGGGGAAAAGGAAGGGAAAGGGAAAGGGGAAGGAGAAAAAGAATGGAAGCGAATGGAAACACAGTCAGTGTGATGCAGGCAATATCAGCTTTTGTAATTTTTGCTGTTTTCGATGTGCAAGTCCTTAAATGTTGCCACTAACAAGTGTATAAACTTGTGTTTTGTATATTTATAATCTGAAAGTTCGATAATCCGAAAGCTTCAAGATTTTTTCGTTTCAGATGTTGATTCAATCTCCACATTTCCTCTCAACTAAGAATAGGGTGAAAGTTAGAGTTAGTGGAAATGCATGTTGCAGTATCCACCTTTGGACTATTGAACATTCGAAAGTAGGACCGAACC
>Ga0209367_1008176_pt1 | contig 14318 bp, 6 predicted proteins | sample WorMetLIZISLAND2_FD_187412 | JGI IMG/M metagenome (GOLD analysis project Ga0209367, IMG submission 187412) | Marine gutless worms symbiont microbial communities from Max Planck institute for Marine Microbiology, Germany - Olavius geniculatus... ... | reverse complement strand
TTGTAACATTGTCTTGTGATGGTGTCAGACTCGTGTCGTAACGGTAAATCGTATCGTGCTGATGACAATGCGTGTGTGATTGCTGGCAGCCCGTTCATCATCGGCACGATGGACCAGGCGACCTGCTCGTCGACCAATCTGCAACTGCATCACAACTTCCGCTGGGTGCTGTGTGCCAACCACATGGAACCGGTGCTCGGTCTGCTCGGTCGCTATCTGCGTCGTAGACTCGTCTCGGCACAACTCACGACTGACGACGACGACCTGCGACTAACGAGCGGCATGGACAGCATCGTCAGCTGGCTGGCCGACGTCTGGAGACATCTCAATCGACTGCTGGAAACGCACAACTCACACGATGTCACCATCGGTGCGTACAGACCTTTCCAGCACAGGGATGGACACGGGTCAGGTCGACCCGTGGATCGGGTCGGGTCGCGGGTCAGATTCAAGGCAAATTTGGCGGGGCAGCATGCCCGGATTGCAAGTCGTCTTTGATTCTTTGCTAGTCGTTAAATCCAGTTTCAGTGTCTGTCAAACTATGCACCCGCATGACTATTAGAGCGGGAAAGACGCTTAGCTGATGCGCCTGACTGGGGTGATGGTAAGTCTGCATGCTGCACCGCTAGTTTAACGCGGAGCAGGCGACAGCAATCGTTGTCATAAATGATCTCGTTCACTGTTTTTAGGCTAATGGTTACGATACTGCTAATCTAGCGTCTGATTACGTATGAGTAAAGGAATGTATGTTTTTATAGGCCTATGTATAGTTTTCAGCCAACCGTAGCCTTATGTAACGGTTGAGCTATTGGCATGGTTGTCGTCCGTCTGTCTGTAACGGGTGTATTACGGCTACGCTTTAGGTCGTAGGGGAATATTTTTTACACGAATAATTAGCCATGTGTGTTTAACTCGGACATGCAAAATTCCATCCATCTAATGCAAGGGGAACATTTTCAAATTGGGGTTCAAGGGAGGGGGTTTATCTGTCTTTCTGTACAGTAGGCCTAGACCCAAATGGCCTGAATCAAATAAACGAGTCGCATCGTATTAAGTTTCTGTCTGTAGGTATAATTATGGCTTGCAGTGTTAACGCGAATGTAAGCCGCCTAAAGATTGTCATCATCGTCGTCAGTTAATTAATAATGATTGTGGTTTTTGACTCAGGACCGCGGCTGTTTTTCTCGTGTCCAATCGACTGCACTCAGTTTGCGACGTGGTTCATTGACCTCTGGAATTACTCCATAGTTCCTTACATGCTGGAAGCTGTCCGCGAAGGTGTACAGGTAAACTATCTAATCTATAGACCCGAGTACTAGGCCTATAACCTATATGCATATTACCGCTAGAATCAGTGCGGAAAAAAACTAGCATTATAATGCTTTTAGTTACGATCCCTCTTTAGTTACAATCCCATTAGATATGCTATGATTTTACAGCCGAAAACACAATTTTCTAATACAGTGATGGATCCAACAAGCTGCCAGTTTATAGAAAGCCAGCTTATCGCTGCCAAAGCCTAACTAGCGGTAGTTTACCTTAGTTACTAGTGAATGGGTTTGCATGTAACTTTGGAGCCTGCGCAGGCCTAACAATTTATTGACGACGACGTAGGCCAACGGCATTACGACGAAGAGGAAATCTGCCAGTGCCGTGATGAGAACCTTAATATCTAGATTTACGAACTAAGCCTAGAGACTGGTATGGCTCTACAGACCTATACGTACGGTAGGCCTATTGCTGACTGTGATGTAGAAACATGGATCGCGCGTGGCATGGGAAGATCCTACGGACTGGGTCATCTCCAGCTGTCCGTGGAGAGACGCCGACAGTCTGGACTGGTCGTCACTACTCAGACTCAGGGCGGAGGATGTCGGACATGACGGCCTGGCAGCAGCAGCAGCTGTACCAGCATCGGCGTCGAACAACGTCCACGGCTCACTCATCACCACTGAAGCTGCCGAGTCGCTGGTTTGAACCGAATTCGATATTGCACTTGACTTAATGTGTAGTGCGCGATCCACACGTGAAATAACTATTAATGCTAGCGTGTATGACGAATATGCAGGGCAAAATTATCTGTAACCAGCAACGAATACTTTAAGCAATTTCACGTCGTTCTTCCTTTTACAAGTTCGCTAACAGAGATTATTAATTACTAAGTAATTACCATTACTAAATGCAGGCCTAATAACAATTAAACTACTTGAAACTTACAAAGTTAGAAACGAGCAAAGGCCTATACCTCGTTCCCCAGCGTTGGAATTCAGACGTCAGGTAGTTTATCGATAATTTTTGTGGCACGTTTAGCCTATTATGCGGCCGTCCTAATAAGCCGCATTCCGGGTCATGCCTATTTGTCCGTTCTTCCGTCCGTCCCGTACGGGCGGCTAACTCGATCGAAAGCCAAAAAAACAAATTGACGTCAAGTGAACGTTTCCCTTGACAAGAGTAACAAAAGTGTGTCAATTTCTGTCCTAATTAAAATGTTAAAGGTCAAAGTTACCGGACGTAAAAACCTTTCGAAATCAAAATGATGCATATTTTGCGCATGGTTTACGTACGGCTGGCGGCTTTTGTGCAGTAGGCCTAGTGTGCGATACGCACTACTTGGTGGACGGCCGCATACATGTCGCCACAAGGCCCGGCGATATCTCGGCTTGTGTCGATTCGTGTCACTAATTTTCGCACGCAGGCCCGTGACTTTTATGGCGTAAGCTATTAGGTGACGTCAAAAAGCCAGAGACGCCGAGAGCCACAGCCCGGGGAAACATTCTCGCGGGGCCCGACTGGGGAGAAAATTTTCGAATTTTCCTTTTTTTAAATGGCGCATCTTGGTGTAGGCCTGCTTTATATTTTTGAGCGACGACGGGGGCCCCAAACGTCGCGGGGTCCGGGGAAAACTTCACCTCATTTTCCCCTCTCGACGGGCCTGCAAAAAGTTGACAAACTGGCATCCGATCCAGGTAGGCCTAGCCTATAGAACGTACACTGCATTTCGAATTCTTAGGCTAATAATAATCTTAACGATGGGCGTAACTGCCGTATTAGAAACTCAAGACTGACCAGATTTTAATGTGCGTCTGTGTGACAGGTGAACCTTTTGATGAAACTGGCGTGAACTGATAATACAGAACCCTGGTAGCCAAGCCAACATAATTAATGCGTGAAGCGTTTGGGCGCTCCTGCGTCGCTTGTGATGAGACCATGGCCATCGAAGCAACGTGATGTCAAACACTGATCGTCAACTAAAGGCCTAGACTATAGTCAATTCAACGGTCGAGCTATTGGCATGGTTGTCGTCGTCTGTCTGTCCGTCTGTAACGGATGTAGACTATCGTGGCTAAGCTTTAGGTCGTGGGGGCAACTTTTATACGAATAATTAGCCATATAATTATGTTAAACTTTGGCATGCGAATTTTTAACGATGTAGTGCAAGGGGAACATTTTCAAATTTGGGGTTAAATGGACGGGGGAGTAGGTAGGAAAATGCGCTTTTTCAACTAAAACTGACAGTTATCTCGGAAACGGTGAGAGATACAGCCAAGGTTACTATTAATCACTAATAGGAAGTGGCATACGACCTTTCAGATGAAATGAAAATCATCGACCTTGGATGACCTTGAAGGTCACTGACAACCAGTACGGTCGGCTATCCTAGCGACAGCTGGGCTTCTTGTTGTTTACTGCGTAGCAGACGGGTTATGCTGTCGTAACTAGGAATGTCTAGTCGTTTTGACTACAGACTGGAGGCTTATTTATTAACAGCATCCTAGCGCTTGCTCGATTGTACCACGGCACCGTCTTTTCGGGGGCACTGGCAGTGGATGCAGACAAAGAACTGCAGGGCCAAGTGATCAGAAAAGACATATTCAACCCGCGCATTATTACGTTGATAGTGAAAGATTGTCCTGCCAAAAAATTTTAATACTCAAGTAAACTCTCTGATCTATGCTGTTTCGGTCTACGTAGTCATCAAACAAGTTCAGTATACAGCTGTACAACTGAAGGTCGCAACAGTTGGTTTGTAGTAGGCCTATCCAGAAAAAAGCAGAAAAGTCGGTGCCTTGACGCGTGTCGTCCCCCCGCGATGCGAAAGCCCAAACTGCACTAACTCGATTTGTTACAGAAGACCTTGTTTTTGTCTCAGCAACTCGTAAAGGCTGTAAAATAGTGTAGTTGTTGCATGTCTTCGACTTTTACGAACTTGTTGCACAACTTGTGTTCAGTCTCTAAACTACAGGGATTCCGTCTCTTTACGTTGGCGTCACCCATGTATATTACAGAAGATCGAAGATCGACTGCTGAACAATAAATGTGAAATATTAGGCTGTGTTTGTTTAAAATGCGTGTAATCTCAGTTATGTCAGACAAATAATACTGCTTAGACGATCTGAGCATGTTAACAAGTGGTATAGTTTCGTGAGCAATAAATAGGCTAATAAACTAATGTATAAATAACTCATAAAAAACTGAAGCAACCTTTGTGACGAGTAACGATGTACCGGGTAAGTACCGGTACCGGGTAATGCGCGTTAATGGTCAGTGCTAAAAGCCACAGTCAAGTTACTGAGTATATCTGTTAAGCTGTGACGAATATTAGCAACGAAGCGTGGTTATTCGAGTTATGCTACTGGCGACGAATAAGGCTACGAAAGCAGTTGAGCATTAGTATCAGACTACACTATTAGCCTGTGTGTTAATACTGTTTAATGATTAATTATTGAAGCTAGGCCTGTGCATTGATGCTATCGTTTTCAGCGACATGAAGCCAGGAATCGGTCGATCCTGCTACCCGCGATAACTCCCAAGTCCCGTTTCATGGATCCAGCCTAATGGCTAAAGCTGCGAAAATAAACGAGTAATCACACGATTAATCGTTAAAATTGTTTTAATGATTAATAAACTTCAAATAGTCAGAATTTTATTTACCGTTAATATAAAATTTCGATTAAAATCGTGTCAATAAAAACATTACAAAGCAGATAGGCCTGCAATGATATCATCAGAGACATCTGAAATCATCTCAATCGTCAGTTTCTCTGTTGACATTTTAGTGCTGAGTTATGTCATCTGAGTGCTTACAGCTCAAGAACTGGAAAAATGGCCAAACGAGAAAATGCACTTTTTTGGCAAATTATCAACGTTAGCTTTTAACCGAACAATTAATTGTAAAGTCAACCGCTAAAAATTTAATCAGCGATATTCGGCAAAAAACTAGCTAGTAAGAACAATAGGCGGAGTAGGATATTAGTAGGCCTACAAGTAGTACAATAGTAGGAGTACACACTGATAAGTTTTTTGATTATTTTCAAAACTGCAACAGAAACACCACAAAATGAGGCCCATGTATCGCAATAAACTACAGATAACTCGGATCTAGCTATGGACAACAATAAACGGGTTAAATATGATGAAACATAGCAAACTACACGTAGCTAGGATAAGTCGTTAAATTACACAAAACACAACAGTAACGCACTGTCAGTATCGGACGGTATAACTACATGTACGTAAATTTTACGCCCGCAAGATTAATAGTCTAAGCAGACATGACTACATGCAGTGAAAATTATAAATAGCATTCAATCTCAGTAACTAGTAAGTAGGCAGACAAGTCGGCGTATCGAAGCTTGTACGTACAACATTAGTAGAATATCGGTTAAATATTATTGGTCAGTAATATTGTTAACAGTGCTGCGAGTGATATGTCAAGAAAGGGATAAGCTACAGAGAGAGAGAGTGGACGGAAATAAATGATAAACCACAGTAAACAACGAAGCGACTGGACGCAAGCGATATGTCGGACGAAGGCACAAAAAGTGAAGTCAGCGGCAAACAGAGCTCAGCGGCGTCGTCGTGAGTAAACGGTGGGTTGAAAAAGTTGCGCAACAGAAAGTTGCAGTTATCCGAGACACATTTCTGCTAACTTATGACAGACGAGTGACATTATGGGTGCTCAAACGTTCGATTTTGCCCTTGAATTCCCGCAAAATGGGGAATTTCTAGACCCAAAATTTGTATTTCTGGACATTTTTCCAACAAGGAAATTTTCCGAAGGCTAAAATTTAGGGTCGCAATGACCCCTCTGCCTGCCATATCACGATGATGCCACTGACAGAGATGCCACGACATCATGAATACGGCGTCAGACCGTTGCACGCGAGTATGAGCATGGACGGCGATCGCTGCAGCTGGACTCAAAACTACACTTCGGGGACGAATGTCTGCACTAGCAAAAAAAACGACCAAAAAAAAATTTTTATCAGTATTATTTACAAAAAGCAAGCAAAATGTACATTTCTTACACTTTTGGTTTAACGTGACGTTATACAATTTTTTTTACCTGCATTAGACAAAAAGCATGCATTTTGTGCAATACTGTGTACGGCAATGTTTAATGATATCTTAACTGCTACTGTTAAATCGGACACTGCAGAATAAGGCCGGGAGGTCTTCACTTTTTATCGTTTAATGAATACAGACTGAAGTGTACGTGTCGCAATCCCATAAATTCTCCAATATCGCAGTCCATGCTAGTCATCAAAGTACACATTATCACATTCAGTACAACTATCCAGACAGTTCATGTACAATTAAAACGAAAATGAACAAAACATCAAAACATTATTCAAATGCAGAACTCAGCTTGCAAGGCGAATACCCCTTTCGCCCCAGAACTTCACCGACTACAAAACATGGGACAGTTGAGTTATTGCTTCTTTGCAGGACAACCACTGGCATGCAATACTAACAACAAGTACAACGACACGAAAAAATGCACTACAAAATCTACCAAACACACATGTACATAACAGCACACGACATGCTTTCTGACATCTCCAACGACTAATTGTAAATCAAAACCAGTAGTGGTACAAAGTACGAAAAATCTTTAAAACTGCCACTGGCCAATAGGAAGACACAATGGCAAGCACACGGCATCACAAACATAACAAAAGAAACTAGGTTTTTTCTAAAATTAAGCTATTACAAGAAATATTTTAGATTGTGACCAATCCAATGTACTCCTCGTGCGCATTATTTTCTCCTGTATTCTTTTAACTGCCTTTTAGTTCCTTTCTTTTCACACCACAAATAGTGGTGCCGACAGCATCACCTCGCCGACAGCATCAACCGTGCAACTGACCTCATTCTACACTGTGTGTGACATAGTCACTGAGTTATGACATGGTGAAAGATCTTTAATCTTTCACTATGGTTATGATTATAAAAAAGACTGCTATCATCGGTCACGTGACCATTTGACTCTCGGGGGTCGACTTCCTATGGGTGGTCTATACTGACCATGTGTCTATCTAGTACCGTTACGAAGGTATGGCGCCTCAAAAATAATGGGGTCACGAGTTTGACCTTTTGGGGTCACGTGACGTCATCAGTCACGTGACCATTCGACTCCCGGGGGTCGACTTTCTATGGGTGGTCTATAGTGACCATGCGTCTATCTAGCACTGTTATGGAGATATGGCCGTTTGAAGTTCTTCCAGAAAGGCTCTTCCAGGAACAGAGGTCGGTCGTCGGTCGGTCGGTCGGTCCTCAATATACACTGATCTTATATACTCCTCTTCGCTACGTTAGGAACGTGCACAAGAGGAGTAAAAAATCTTATTCGTTTTCTCGTGTGAGCTGGAGCAGTAGCAATGAATTACTGACACAGAAACAAGACTTGGAGCAGAAAGTAGACATCATTTCTTAGTTCCTACCTAGACTGAGTATGCAGTTGACATTTCAGCATTAGCACAATACCGTAAAACTGCCAATAGAAGCCCCTGGCTTCTATTAAAACATTGTCAACCTGGCATACCAGGGTAATACACTTTTTCTATGGTTAGTGTGCACAATACTATTATTACAATTATTTTTATTGCAATTTAGAGTGAGTGTATAAGACTACTGCACAAACAACTAATCACTACTACTGCTACAACTGCTAGTACACTTACAACAACAACGACTTGGATGTCCAGCTTATATTGCATAATTGAAGACCCGGCTTTTATTTAAGACCTGGCTTCTATTAAAACATCAGTCTCAGACCCCCGGCTTTTATTAGAGACCCTTGTATATGATACCCAAATGTATTAGCAGTTTTACGGTATCATAGAAAATTTAAAAAAACAATAAGGCCACACAAATAAGGCAACAATTACAATAGTACAAATCCACTAATAGCTAAGAAAATGACAATAGCACTAGTACATAGTAACAACAATAGCAACATTATAATAACAGCAATAATACAATTTTGCACGAATTATGACAGATCCTATTCAATTGAAAGTAACTATGCCTATAATGGTGCAGCATTTTCATAAGTCTTCTAGAAGTCTTTCACAGTGCTAACATAAGACAATGAGAACAACCACTTAATATCAGACAGTGGGACTTCAGATTGATCAATGATACAAAAAGTGATAATTAGATTTACACATCAATACCTTCAATAACATGACTATCAGCACTGTAGTAAAAAGGGCATTAAATCCAATACTGCTTGGACCAATGATGATCTCTTAATAATCAGAATGGTTTGAATTGGAGGCAGGCCCGTCGACAGCCACAGCGGGGACAGAGGAAACATTCTTGCGAGGCTCCTCTGGGGAGAAAATTTTTGAATTTTACTTTTCAAAATGGTGCATTCTGGTGTACTTTATATTTTGGAGCGACGGCGGGGCCCCCAAACGTCGCGGGGTCCGGGGTAGCTTATCCCCCTATCCCAACGTCTCGACGGGTCTCATTGGAGGTTCTAAAACAAACGCCAGTGATTTCTGACGGTAAGTGATGCAATGACAACTGTCTTCATGTGCGCAGAAATGAAATATGAGGCGCGTCCGGCAACGTAGCGGCTATGAGATTTCGGCTGCGATACACTGCTGGCTGCTAGAATCTTTCGCCAGACAACAATCTACGTTAGCGGCAAGCGCAGACGAACGTGACGTCATATTTGTCCACTGAATATGGCCGTTGGTGGTTGTAATAAGTGAATTTCGAGTAAAAATAGTAATCATGCAAACGATTGTGCATTAATGTTATTTTATACTGTACGATGACACATTTAGAGTAATTTTTCAACTGTCATCTAAAGTTGAAACATTCAGAAGCTCGGATGTTGGCCTAGGGCTTAACGCAGCGTAAAATTTGTACGCTACAATATGCTCGTAGCGGTTCATAGCTGTCTTGCCGTAGCCGAGTGTCCAGTAGCATAGCAGCAACGAGTCGCTTGCAGCCACTACGTTACCGGACGCGCCCATGGTCACAACAACTTGATACAATTACATCATGTGAAAATATAACCAGAAACTGCTTATCAACAGAGAATCATGGTATGGGAAATCTATCGCAGACCTATGGAGCACCACCTGCCATATGGGATCACACAGTGTTACCTGCCACACGGGTGGGTATGCCCTGCCTTAACTTCAGTCAAGACTTACAAACCCTGGAGGGATAAAAGGCTGAGTTGAAATTTGCGGCTGGCTGCATTTATACCAAGATGGTTTGCCTATCCGCAGACAGTCACCCATCGTAGTAGTCACCACTGGATAGCAACCTGATGATAAGGAGTCATGAGTCCAACGTCTTAAACGTTACACTATCCACCCACCTTCAGTGCTTCGGTGGTGAGAGTGTGGCAACAAAAGACCTGCTCCAACGACACACAACAGTTCAACTGACCTAAAAACCTGAAACAACGCCAGAAAATTTGGCCACTTAGACAATAATCAAATGTAGTAGCAGCAGTAGTTAGTAGAAGTAGGAGCAGCAGCAGCAGTAATTTCAACAAGAAGCCCAGCTGTCGCTAGGAGAGCCGACCATACTAGTTGTCAGTGACCTTCAAGGTCATCCAAAGATGATAATTTTTATTTCATCTGAAAGGGTGTATGCCGCTTCCTATTAGTGATTAATAGTATAACCTTGGCCACATCTCTCACCGTTTCCGAGATATGGCCAGTTTTCCATTGAATTTCCTACCCCCTCCATTCAACCCACAATTTGAAAATGTTTCCCTTGCACTAGATGATTGAAATTTTGCATGCCAAAGTTTAACACACATGGCTAATTATTAGTCATGTAAAAGGTTTCCTCTATAACCTAAAGCTTAGCCACAATACATCTGTCACGGATGGACGGATGGACGGACAGACAGACAGACAAACGACAACTCGTACCACTAGCTCGACCACTACTTAAGTACGGTCAGCTAAAAACTACAAGTTAATGGCCAGTAATACTGAAGCCACAGCAAAGCACGAAATTAATGTCATAAAGACATACACTTTATACTGACAGCCAACAATACACCAAGCACTAGATGGCCTAGATACGAAGCCCAACAACTTATTAAGTATGACAATTATACTAGGAAACTGCAATACGTGATGTCACATAACAAATAAACAGCAAATCAAAGCACTTGGAGAGCAGAACCCTCTGCCAAGGTATTACTTTTTATTTATTTTCAGTGTTAAACTGCATTCAGGCTAATCACAAAACCACTGGTAATATAATGCGGCTATCCAGCAGACAGCCGTGTATCTCGCTGAAACGATTACAGATGAGTAAAATTGGGGTAAAATAGGGGAAAATCATCAAATTTTAATTTCCTACAAACTCATTGTTAATTTCCAGCCTCAATCGGCTGCAAAATTCATCAACATAAGTTTACATTTTCTTAAGTAATCTTCAGATAAAACAACAGACAGACAAACAAACAGATTCAAACATTACCTCCTTCCTTTAGTGGAGATAAGTACGAACAAATAGCTGGCCTTGGGTGGGTACATACAGCTGAGCAAACGATTAATAATGCACGAGTACAGATGCTGGTTATTTGAAACAAAATTCTGAAAGTATAAACAAAAAATGTGAGGATCTCTGAACAATGCTGTTCTGCGAAAGCAATCACAGTCGAAAAACCTTGTCACAATCAGAACTGCGTATGATATGCAAACAATGACGATGAGTTACAAAGTGAAAACAAAACCCAAGATTAGTATACCTACAGTTGGCATGCCCACACGTGAGTAAACGGGATCCCAGAAACATAAATGGTAATCGATATTATTAAACAGTGTTCGAGTAACAAGCAAAGCAGTTTGCCAGCAGCCGCTCAATAGCAGATGATGCAACCAACATTAGACTGACACCAGCGGCCGAACCGACAGTTAGCTGGGTTAGACAATACAAAATGACAAACAATGTTAATTAAGCATCGCAGTTTGTCACCAGAGATTACGCCATCAGTGCACACGCAATAATCACATGACTAGATTGAGGTTAATGAGACTAAAAATGACCAGAATCGAATATTAGTCAGCTCACCTTAAGTTAGCTATTAATGAACGAACAGCAGGAGCAGTTAATTGTTTGTTTTAGCTGCATTAGGCCGCAACCATAAAAATTAGCCATTTCATAACAGAAACAAAGTTATGTTTATAAAAAAAGAATATACAAAGTTAATAAAAAGAACAGTGAGAACAGAGTAAAGCCTCTCCCATAATCAGCAGAGACTAATGCTCAAAGCTGATCCCAGTGTCTAGGCAGTCAGTTCGCACGTGACAGTCAAAAACCTGGCAAGAAGCTGCCATTACCTTTTGTCAGGGTTATGCCAGTACCAAATTATACAACTTGGCGATGGTCACTTGAAAACAACTCGCCAAGAGTTGTTACCTTACGGCAAAATCATCAGCAGTCAAACTCTTGACTGCAAATCCGATGCCCCAAAATCCAATGCCAGTAAGCGATCAAGCCATACAAAAGTTAGTAATAAATCTGATCTTAACCAGCTACTGTCTCTAACAAGCAGGAATTTAACTGCCACCAAAGCCAAATCACGCACACATGTACACCTATGACAATAGCATATGGCTTCTATCCCTGTATCTGGTGGGAGCACATTGCGCCCAGTGAAAAATGAAGGGGGGGGGAGTTTTGTTAACAGTGTAGATTGTAGATCAAAACTTCCTCCTCCCTGTTTTCACTGAGCATTCTACACCCCTAACAAATCGTCCCCCCATTTTTTACTTTCTCCCTATTTTTCAATCCACACTCTTAACAAAACTTCCCATATAGAGGGAGGAAGATTCCCAAAATAGAAGGGAAAACTGAGTCCAAAAGTGAGGAAAGTTGCACCCAATTTCGACTCCAGATTTGGGGGGATAGAAGCCACTGCCAAGAGAAATAGCACGAATAAGTATTATATCTCCTAATGGTGCAATGTTAAAATCAGTTCAGTTATATTAACTTGATTATTGATTAGTCAGATTATTAACTTGAAAATGCATGAATCTAAAATGCTCTATGTATAGTGATTTATGCTATAGCCAATTACAGCAAAATTGCTACAAATATGTGGCACTTACCTGCAGTATACTGCATACAGTGCATGTTTATGCATATCCAATGACATTGAAATGAAGAATGTTTAACTGTTCTTGTATTCTGAAGATGTAATGACAGGAGTTAAAAAGGCAAAGTTGTCAATTTGTATAGCGCATCTTGCGTACAACGCCTCTAATGCGCTTTTCGTCACTAACCCGAGCCGCCAGTCACATGGCCACAATGTGCAGCCTGCAGACACAGGCTAACGCAGCGACCGGCTAGGCAGCCCCAGTCAGCTGTACTAAGGTCACCACCTTCCGTAACCCACATAAATGAGTTACTGCTCATTTTACCGTCCTGCGGAGGGTAGAAGGCTCAGTCGACCTAGCTGGCAGGCTTCACACCGAGATGGTTTACCTGCTGGCAGGCAGTCACCTATCGCAGTACTAACCGGGCCCGGCGTAGAGTAACTTCGTTTCAGCCAAAACGCGTTACCAACTACGCCACGCCACCAACCTTGTAATAGATTCACTTAACTTATGATTTTGCTACCCGCCAACTAGTACAAAAAGGCATAACAGTTAAATTTTCACAGGGCAGATATGATTCTGCACACTGCTCTACTCCAAGTTGTTGTTGCTGTTACAGAGTCATGCCATCGTTGACAACATTGACATGCTAGAGCACGCTGTCCTCTGAAGCTCTGACGAGCTGTCTTGGGCTCACAATATCTTTCCACGACATACATAAACTAAGCAGATACTTCGGTCTCTGTCACCTTCTTGCTCACCTCGCCATAATTCTTCCCATCACCACCAAATTTTCGAGACCATGTCTTCTCGTGACGTGACACAGGAAAGCAGGGCGCCGTTGATGAATTCATTCCATTAGTACTCACTGCACCCTTGCGTCTCCTCTTAGCACTTTCTACCGGTAGTTACTTTTCCTCTCAGTCAATGACATCCTCAGTTTCCTCCAGAAAACCATCTAGAAGTACAGAACAATCACGTTGCTGTTCAAACGTACCTGCGTTTTGCAAAAAACAGAAAAGTGCAGATAATAATCGGGCGTGAAAGTGTTACCTTCACTGTTGCAGTGTACGACATCAACGCAGATACGGATGATCCCGATGTGTCATGATGCGATGATAGTTCGATACGGCACCTGACGGATACGCCAAACAATTACCACAGTGAATGATCAACAAAAATAAGTGCGACTCATGCTAAAGCATATGATTATGAGCTAATGTGCCTGCCATCAAAGACCTCACCGAATCTTTTTAACACATGGTCATCATCCCTTAAGACCTATGGTCCTACAATAGCCGACAGTGGTGTGGTCCAGTGGATAACACGCTGAGTACCATCAACACAAGAAATTTGAGCTAATGCTCATGAGATGCACGAAAGCCTATAGCAGTTCCCATTTGCAAATTGTCTTCATCCATCTCCAGCCGTTTCATCACAATTTACTCTTGAAGTGTGTGCCACAGCCGAAGATCGCAAAAGTCAATAAAACCCCTTATTTTGGGAGTTCAAGATCTTTCAAAGTCATCAATGTTGATACGACTAAAAAGCTCGTCACTAGTGTTTGTTGTGATAGGCAGCATGCCAATGCTTATCTGCAATCGTTTTCATGAAAGGCTGGCCAACAGAAGTAAAATAACGACTTTTACGGAAATGCCGCTCTTTGATGCTCTCATGCGCAGGTTTCCTTGAACCTAGAAAATCGAGACTTGGAACATCGAAATCTACGTTCAATGATGATAAATATCGTATGCAGCTTCTCCATGTCTATCTCAACAGATATGCGGTGCAATTCGCTCTTGAAATGTGTCTCGCAGCCTAAAAAAGCCATAAAAACCTCTATTTTGGTGTTCAAGATCATCCAAGGTCATTGTTCTCGGTGCCAATCGAAAGCCCATGTACAACTTCCTATTAGTGGTTAATAGTCACATAGGCCCTATCTTGCAA
>Ga0209367_1008174_pt1 | contig 14319 bp, 7 predicted proteins | sample WorMetLIZISLAND2_FD_187412 | JGI IMG/M metagenome (GOLD analysis project Ga0209367, IMG submission 187412) | Marine gutless worms symbiont microbial communities from Max Planck institute for Marine Microbiology, Germany - Olavius geniculatus... ... | reverse complement strand
GCGGTCATGTTAAAAAGTCTATAACTTCGTCGTTTTTTAACAGAATCAAATTTTACTTGGCAGTTAGATGTAGAAGGTTTCCATAAATAAAGCTGTAAAATTTCATATTAAAAACCCAAACGGTTGCTGAAAAAATGGCGAAAAAATTAGGGGTCCACTTTTTTCTGCCGCACCCTGTAGGTCATTTGCAAGCAACCTTGAGCAAGCTTCTAACCTACTGCGTGCTTAGGTCAACTCAGCCTTCTACCCTTAGCTGGATAGGAAATGAGTAGTAGCTGAGGGGCTACAGGGCGAAGACCTAGTGTGGTTGATTGGGGGCGGTGATATGTCTGCTGGTTGCAAACCACGGGTCCAACTGTTTGCTAAAGTGGGCAATAAATGGCAGCATAGTTTGTCGCGGTATCATAAGCTCATGCCAATCATCTGCCACTGACTAATTTGATAAGCGCTCCCGGTCAATGCCGTCTGTCTCATACGAAAGAAGCGCCATAGCGCCATCCATATCTCTGTTTAAAAGGTGAAACTAAACAGTCTGATGATTTGATTGAGATATTTTTATTAGCAGCTGCGAGTGCTTGATTGTTTGACTGTCTATTTGTATTTCTGTTCTAGTTTCGTTTATTGGCTCTTACATGATAATTCGCACGCTGTAAATATTCTGCTTATTAAATCACATTTTCGTTATATTTTCAATTTTGTGTCCAGTTACTTTAGCATTAGGCCTAGGTTAACTCTAAATTAAGTTTAGCGGTAGGCCTAGGATCAAACCCACCAAGACAACCTCACACTACGCAAAAAACCTTTGCGTACTTTTTACGCAAATGACGTGAGTGACGCAACGGCAAGAACGCAGCGACGGAAGAGGTGTATGTCCTTGCGTTGTGTAAGTTCCGTGCGTTACGTTAAATGAAAGTTAAGAGGTATAACCGCTGGCGTTCCTGGAAACCGCACATCACCAAGCATCACCAAGGATTGCTCATTCTATCCATTCCTGGGCGAGCCAGCTACTAGGCGCCTAGGCCTTCACGTATGCAGCGCTGTCCGCTCTCCGCTGCTGCTGCTGCTGCTGCTGCTGCTGAAAGTTCGCTTGCTGGCAGCTTTGCCGACGAGTCGGACGTACGAAGTTCAAATTCCATTCGCTTCGACTTGACGTGGAATTGTTACTGTGCACCAGCAAGTCGTAAAACCAGTTCGTGACTAGTCGCAGAACAAGAAGTTAGTAGTATACTCACCGTATCAAATCGAAAGCTCACAGCAAATCCACATTATCTTGAACGTTTGACTCGTTGTACAGCGTAAACGTTCTACAACTTTTACAACTATAGTCAACAAAAAATCGAAAAAGTGGAGCTCGGACTGTCATGTTAGACAGATAGATGAACCGGGTGCAGCAGACTTGCTACTCCGCGGCTCACAACAATCGTCAGCGGTCAGTGTTCTATACAGTTCTCACAATAATTGGAATAATGCGGAGGTGCGGACTGGAGAGGATAAGAAAAAGAAGAAGCGACTGAGAATAAAAGCTAAAAAGAAAAATAATAAAAAAGACAAAAGAGACAGTGACTTTGTAGCAAGCGGTTTTGAGGCAGTGAGAGCAACTGCCCCCTTAAATTTTGGGTTGTCGACAAATATTTTTGTCGGAATTTTCTTTTGCAAAAATGCAGAATTTGGGGCAGTAAAACCCCATTTTAGAAAATTTAGAAATAAAATCGTTTTTAAGCACGCAATGTTTGGTTTAAAACTTGCAACTTTTAGCCTTTCTTACCTTATTAACCCACAACGTCGCTAAAGGGTCGTTTTAAACATCCACTGTAAAATTCTAGTGACAAATGTGAAATAATTGGAATTTAAGCCTGTGTTGAACTCAATCGTCATACAAATAATTTACGCCTAGCAAAATTTGTGCTTGCAGAAGTTCCAGTTTTATGCAGTTTGGCGAAAAAGTGGGGGACAAGATATATGTTTTTAATGTCTGATTTTTATTTCATTTCATTTTATTTTGATATATGATTAATTGATTAATATTAAACAACAGTTCGTTAAAACAAAGTGAACTGTCGGCTGAAGATGAAATCAAATGTAGGCCTAACCATATACTGCAACAGAAGACCAAATGCAAGCAGTTTTGTTGCAGTAAAACTGAAAGCAAACAAAAAACTGCTCCAATATTTCGAAAAGTCAGAAAAATAGGGACGGAGGTTGGGACGAACGGCAACTAGAAGCACAAGAATTTTTTTACCCCCAGTGATATCGGCTAGTCGCTAGCGCAGCCGAATACAACGTAGGCTAATCGTGCACGTAGCCTATGGTGCTGCATTACGCGTATTAGCGCTGACCAACTGGTGGCGACCTCTGCTGGCGATTTGCCGTACTAGATCCTGCACCGACCGGCCAGGCTAAAAATAAACCACCAACAACTTCTCGATCGGCACTCCGGCCCCCGCAATGCAATTGCACGTGCTTCTAAGAATCTAAGTAGTAACAATTAGGCTTCTAGTCCACTATTTAGATTTGTTGCGGTACATACTGTACAACATCTCGCCATGTCAGTGTCAGTGTGCTGCTGAATAATATCACCTTTTGTAATTTTTGCTGTTTTCGATGTGCAAGTCCTTAAATGTTGCCGTAAACAAGTGTATAAACTTATGTTTTGTACATTTATATTTGCTGTTTTATTAGTAAAATAACGTTTTCCTACAGTTAATCAGTTACGGAGATATCTGGAGATAGATATTTTACAATCACGAACTCGCAGATATCTAACAGAAGCCGAGTTATAGTCCATTTTGTCTCAAATTTTGTTGCCATGGCAAAAAGGACAATCGCATGTGAATAACCTGACAACGACAGAACACAAAAAATTAGCTTTGCAACGAACATGCAAACATAACGCACTAGGGTTAGCAGCAATGCGGTTACAGACAGTTATAGTTTAAAACAATTTATTGTTAGTGTTGTTAACTTGCCGATAAAGAAAAGGACAGTCCCCAACTATCTTGAGATTCGCAAGTTTTCACCAGAGATGCCGCGATGCCGCCTTTGATTCAAAATTGTTCAAAACCTATTCGGCAGCCGGGCTCCTTTCGGACCCGCTGGCTTGAGGAAGAGAGCATACATCGTGCGGCAGACCCCTGTCTGAATTTAAAAGATAAGGCCCCAGATAAAGAATGTAGACAGAAATAAATTAAGTTAATCTATACCAAGAAATTTTGCACCAGAAAACACGCCAAGATTGCTTGAAATAGGTACTGAGGGACGACGAGAGGGGGCACAGGATGAAGGTAGGAAAGTTCGCCCCTGTTAGACTTTTTTTTAAAATTCGACGACGGCGGTAAAAACAAGAAAGATGCAGCAGTACGCGGTAGTGACGAGAGAACTGTGAACAGTGCTTGATGATGTTGCAGCCGACGCAGACAGCGGCAAACCGCGACCAGACGACGACGACGACGACATCCTTCCACTGGCCTGCACTGACACACTACTACTACTTCAACTACTACAAGTAACTGCACTGGCCTGCAGTGAGGAGGGTCGGTGAAAATGCACGCGCTCGAGTTGAGACACTTTGAGCAACGACAACTCCGCGTCAACTCTGAGCACGTGATGGTGATGATGATGATGAGTATTAGTAGCAGTGGTAGTGGTAGTAGTAGTAGCAGCAGCAGCAGCAGTAGTAGTATTATGATAATGATGATGAGGTGTATTTAACTCGGCGTTCAGATGCTTCGCAGATTCTATACACGCCTGCCATATAACGACAAGTAATTTGAGCAAAACTCACGTGACGCGCGATAGCAGCTGTCCTGTCACTTTGGCAATCATTATAAACCTACAGCAATAATATATTAATGCATCTTAACAGAGTACTTAAATTTGAGGCCTCCGTACAGAAGACTTCTTGAATTAAGGAGTTCGAAACTTAGATTCTTAAAAATGTACGTTCTACGCTAAAAAATATCATACGCAGGTTGTCCAGGTTCATCTCCAGCCATTTCGGCGCAATTCATTCTTAAAATGTGTGTCGCAGCCGAAACTCGCTAAAACTTCACTAAAAACCCATATTTTGCGGGTTCAAGGTCATTCAAGGTCATCGATGTTGACATCAATTAAAAGCTTGTCACTATTGTTTGTTATGATCAGCAGCATGTCTGTGCCTATCTGCAACCGTTTTCACGCTACACGAGATAACTGCGGTAAAATAACCACTTTTTAGGGGGTAGCCGTGTTTCACGCCCGCCTGTGTCGGCCTCCTTGAACCTAGGGGGTCGAGATTTGGACTGCTAAAATTTACGTTTAATGCTGAAAGTTTTATAACGCAGGTTGTCTTGGTCTATCTCCAGCCATTTCGTCGCAATTCAGTGTTGAAATGTGTGTCACAGCCGAAAATCGCAAAAACATTCACTAAAAACCCCATTTAAAGGGTTCAAGGTCATTCAAGGTCATCAGCGTTAACACCAATAAAAAGCTTGTCACTATTGCTTGTTATGATAAGCAGCATGTCTGTGCCTATCTGCAACCGCTTTCACGCTACACGAGATAATTGCGATAAAATAACCACTTTTCAGGGGGTAGCCGTCTTTGACGCACGCCTGCGTCGGCCTCCTTGAACGTAGGGGGTCGGGATTTGGACTGCTAAAATCTACGTTTAATGCTGAAAATTTCACATGCAGATTGTGTTCGTTTATCTCCAGTCATTTCGTCGCAATTCAATGTTGAAATGTGCGTTGCATCCAAAAATTGCGAAAAATTCACTAAAACTCCTTTTTGAGGAGTGCAAAGTCGTTCAAGGTTATCGATGTCTACAAATCTAAAAAGCCTGTCACCAGCGCTTGTTATGATAAGCAGCACGTCTTTACCTATCTGCAACCGTTTTCACGCTATACGAGCCAATAACGGCAAAATGACGTCTTTTTAGGGGGTACCCCTCTTTGACGCCGTCGTTCGAGGGGAACCCCTGCACCCAGTGGCACGAAATTTTGTCACGATAAACTAGAGACCTTGGGGCAGCCCACAGTAAAGATTTCGTGATCCTCGCTTGCACCGTTTTGATACAGATCACGAGTGTGACAGACGGACAGACGGACAGACAAACGGACAGACAGACGTTTAGACGATGGCTAAGACGCGAAGCCGCGCGCGCGTATAAACACAACAAAGTAGATATTTGGAAAGATAATATATCTGCGACCTTTCACCTCAACTTTAGCCTTTTTAGCTACAAAGTCACATACTGGTTTCTTCTGCTCCGAGTTTAGTTCAAAATATTTTTCGTTTGCCTATCTTTTCTTCGTTTTCGTATATATATAAGGTACGGGGCAGACAGACAGACGGACGGACGGACGGACGGCAAAGACCCGGAGTGCGGCCTATCATACTGTATGACGTCTGCACATGTAACATATTACATTCACTGCGGTTCTATGGTCGCACATCGCGTCTTGCACGTCCGTCTGTCTGTCCGTCTGTCTTCAGTATGTTAAAGATCAAGTTCACCGTCGTGGCAAGGAGTGGAACATTTTGCCGTCGTCTCTCCAAAAATTTGTTTTTTTTGGCTGTCAGAAAAATGTCGGAAAATCTTCTTGTTCGAAAATTTTTATCCAAAAAATGCAATAATTACGGCTGAAAAAGTTCATTTAAAAATACAGATGAAATTAGAATTTTGAGCATCCAGAGACTTTAGTGTCGGAAAGATGCAACTTCCCGCCCAGCTAAGTTTTCTGACCAATGACGCCGCAAGTCACTTCGGTATTGTATTAGGCCACAACAGCACAGCTGCAACACAAATGCAATACAATTTATTCATTGTTGCACTGCCGGTGTGCGAACGTAATTTTCCACGACTGGCTAATAACAGAATTTCACTGCTGCTGCTGCTGCCGCTGCTACTGCTCTACTACCACTATGATGCTACTAATACTAATACTAAATCTGAATCTCACATCCACGGCGGTGCCAGGAAGCCTTCGTCTAAACTCGAAGATTAGATTCTTCTCGAAACTTTGATACAATTCCAGCGTACACAGCTGAACACGTTATACAATATTACATTGACACCAGTCAACTAACCAATCAATCATAATCAATTAAGCAACAATTAAAAATTAAAAAAAACGTAAAATCGCTGATGGATGCTGCAACCTGGTGAATCATGAGTGGACAATTTTGCATTTTTTTCCCTTCCTCTTGACCCCATCTAAGATCTAAAACACTGTGTCATTGTGTAAGCTCGTGTGCCAAATGCCAGCTAAATCTGTCGAAACAAAGCGCACGAATGTGACAGACGACCGACGGACGACAGACCACGTTACAGAGAAATGAGTAGCTATAGGTCTAGGCGATTTGCCGAAAACTATTATAATTGCTATATATATTTTAGTCACCGCGGTAGTATTATTATTATGCACATCTCTAGACACCGTAGCTTACACGAAAACTGTAATGCGGCTAAGCTACCAATCCGAATATTTTGTTATCAATTTACCTCATCTTTGAGTAGTGATGTTAGTTTTACACGAGTTGTTTCCGATCGAAACTGAACCGTGGAGTGCGTTTCGACAAGTCGCCTCTCTACAGCGCTGAAACCGACGTGAAGGAATAGTCCTGCAATAAATATTGCGTTGTCAACGGCTTAGCAATACTCTGGCATTATTGGCTAAAATGGCAGCATCATAACGCCAGCCGCAAAATAAAACAATAAAACAGCTACAAGTAGGTTAATTTTTTACGACAGTTTTAGTTATTAGTAATTTATAGTGCTAAGCGTAGGCTAATTTAGCAAGAGGTAGGTACGCGTAAGCGCAGACAGCAACACCCGCTCCATGCGCGACTGTAAGTCTAACAGTTTTAAACAAACTTAGCTTCCTCGTATAAAATAATATTCAAATTTCATAACAGCCGGTGTGCGTCGTTACATTGTAATTGTTCCATTGGACACGGTCAACACCAATGTGATCTTAATGATTTTATTAATCATGTCTACGATGGCGTAGTGAGAGTTCTTATTAGTGGGGCTAATGCCTATATTTCAGTATATCGTAAGAACTTTCTGAAGTTCTGGTGGAACGAAGAGTTGGATATGTTAAAGCAAGCCTCAATCGACTCTAATAAAATATGGAAGGCGGCAGGTAAACCCAGACAAGGCCCTGTTTTTGATAAACGTCAATTGTGTCGCAAGCAGTATCGTAAACGTATCAAAGAATGCAATAATTTGAGCACTGAGTCGTACAGTAATGAATTGCATGAGGCCTTGTTACGTAAAGATAATACAACGTTTTGGAAATGTTGGCGATCTAAGTTTGCTGCTGTAAATAAATGTGTTCAAGCCGAAGGTTGCGTGGACGCTGGTATTATTGTTGAAAAATTTCGCAACCATTTCTCTAAGTCGTATACTTTCAATAATGCTTGTCAAGCGGATGTACTAAAAAAGAGTATATCAACATGCGTGCAGGATATTGCGGACTTCCTCCTTTTGATTCTCTCGAGTTTAATACTGAGATGGTTAGCAATGTTATTGGTTTGTTGAAATGTGGCAGAGCGTCTGACGTTGTTGGTTTAACTGCCGAGCACTTATTGTATTGTCATCCGGTGCTATCTGTTATTTTGGCTAAATTATTTCAGTTGGTACTTACTAGCCGTCATATACCTGACGGTTTTAAACATAGTTACATTGTGCCCATACCGAAAGTAAAAGATTGCCGTACAAAAGCAATGCTCTGTGACGACTTCAGAGGTATTGCCATTAGTCCTATCATGTCTAAAGTATTTGAGCACTGTTTGTTAAAACAACTGCAGTTATGTGTAGCTTCAACTGATAACCAGTTTGGGTTTAAAAAAGGCCTTAGTTGTTCTCATGCTATATATTCGGTACGCAATATTGTTAATCGTTTTGTGTCCAGAGGCAGTACTGTTAACCTCTGTGCAATCGATCTTAGCAAAGCATTTGACAAAGTCAACCATCATGGTCTACGTATAAAATTAATGAAAAGACATATACCCGTTCAGTTTTTGGAATTAGTAGAAAATTTGTTTTCTAGTTGTTATACTCGTATAAAATGGGATGAACATTGGTCTAAAGAATTCAGAGTGGAATTTGGTGTACGTCAGGGTTCGGTGCTTTCTCCGCTTTTGTTTGCAATATACATTGATAACATTGGTAACTTGTGCAATCCAGCAACGGTTTATACACTATATTGTATGCTGATGACATTATTTTATTAGCTCCTTCTGTTGAGTCGTTAGAAAAATTGTTGCATAATTGTGAACTCGAACTGAACTGGCTAGATATGGTGATTAATTCCAAGAAGTCTTTCTGTCTGCGTGTTGGTCCGCGTTATGATGTTAAGTGATGTAAAGTTGTCAGTTCTACTGGTAAAGTAATCCCTTGGAGTAACGAAATTAGATATTTAGGCATTTACATCATAGGGAGTAGAGAATTTAAATGCTCTTTAGATATTGCTAAAAAGTCATTTTATCCTGCAGCCAATGCTATCCTTGGTAAGGTCGGAAGACATGCATCTGAAGAGGTTATTTTTCAACTCGTTTCGAGTACGTGTATGCCAGTGTTATTGTACGGACTAGAAGCTTGCCCATTAAACAAGGCTGCTGTCAACTCACTGGATTTTGGTATTAATAGGTTCTTTATGAAACTGTTCAAAAGCAATAATATTGATATAGTTAGGAAATGTCAGGAATTATTTGCGTTTTCATTGCCAAGTGTTTTACTTGCACATCGGAGTGGACATTTTTTAGTTAAGTACAAGGATTGTGATAATGCTTTTTGTAAATTGTTATTGTTTTAGTCTAAACCTCATAGATAAAATGCTGTTGTGACACTGTTGTGGACTATGGACTGTATATGTATATGTATTTTTTCTTTTTTCGCTGTTGCTATTGTATTATTTTTTGTGTGTGTTTTTCTACCGTGATCGGTGAATTAAAGATTATCATAAAGGCATATCACGGCCCCTGGCATGGCAAAAACACTTTCTATATTGTTAAGTTAGTAGGAAACGCAGTATAAGAACTGAACTGTTTGATATTCCCTATGGTAATCGTAAACTCTCAACACAGTCTAGTTTCTGTCATTATGGGCCTCTAATTCGTTCATAACATAATTATGTTGCTTTGCTACAAAAATGTGTTTTAATTAATTTACTGATTGCCTATTACTCGTTGTTATTAATGAATCTTAATTTAGTGCGCACAAAACAGAAATATTAATCACTGGCGAAGTAAGCATAGGGGGCCTACCTGGTTTATGGGTGATGACATTGGACGCCTTGGCGCAGACGATTTCAGCGCGAATGCACTGGCAGCGCCCTCTATCGTCTACTGTGAACATCGCTCGGTCAGCTACAAACACAACACTATCATTAAACTACTACTAGGTTCATCTGTTCCACCACACCTCCTATCCCATCACTTTATGAATGTACATTTCTCACGCAGAAACGCTCCTGTTACTTTTGGCACATCAATCGTCTCTGTTACTTGCTTAGTTGCTTACTTACTAACTTACTACTACTACTACTAGTAGTAGTTAATACCAGTAGTGGTGGCGTGGCATAGCGATAACGCGTTGTATCGAATTAACGAAGTTACTCTACACCGGGTTCAGTTAGTACCCAGCTTGGTGATCGTTTGCGGGGAAGCAAACCATCTCGGAATGTAACCAGCTAAGTCGGCTCAGGGTTCTACCCTTTGTGGGACGGTAAAGTAATAATCAGTTGTCTAGCTGAGTAATAATAATGAAAGGCGATGGCAAACGTAGTCATTTTAGCTGTCAGTTTAGACTGATCTGCGGCTCAAGCCGACTGGATTGGTCCAAACTCGCCTGGCTTGTGCTACAGTACACATTTATCACATGAACCGGATGAGCTCTCGCACTGGCCAGTGCCAACATAACATTATTACCTCCGCCAAGGAGGTTATGTTTTTGCCAGAGTTTGTTTCTCTGTCTGTCTGTCTGTGTGTTAGCAAGATGACTCAAAAAGTTATGGAAGGATCTTTCTGAAATTTTGAGAGAATGTCGGGAATGGCAAAAACTACAAGTGATTTAATTTTGGGGGTGATCCGGAAGGAATCCTGGATTCTGGACCACTTTGAAATTTTCGTTAACATTGCTTTAAATGGGGCATAAGGGAAACCGCTGCCAAACCTAATATGGTGATGCTACTTGGCGAACAACATGGCGTTGGCGGAGGTCTGCGGTCTCTGACTGCTTTTCTAGTGGTCACTACTACTATATTATCGGTGTTAGTATAAGACTGACTGACCGTAGATGCGGTTACGATGTGTACACTGCAGCCCGGTAGAGCACGGCAAAGCCTGACATGAAGCTGCACTGGCATTGGCCATGCACCGACACAGCTTCGAGCATTCACCGGTACCACCCGGAGAACCGTGATACACCTGTCAACAGTCATCATCACCGTTCGCGACAAAATGATTGGAACAATCCACGATTGGAAAACCCAAAGTTTCCCGCAAAGAATTTTAGGTTTTTACGTGAAATTGTTTTTCGAGGTTTTAAAAAGTTTACTGTAGGGGCTAAAAACGAGACTGAACACAAACTTATGATGCAGAAGGACATCCTATACACATAAAATTATCCCTGTCAAAGTGTCAAAGTGTCAGTGTGTCACGCATGTTTTCTACGAGTTTAAATTATAGCAAAGCTGACAAGACGGGCAGCTATCGCTAGGGTTGGCCGACCGTACGGCCTATATGCCATCCGAACGCCAGCGTTTGACTTCCGTTTTTTATGTTTGAATACAGCAATTAAATATTCTTTGTTTTTGCCGTTAACAAGTGAACTATTCAAAAACAGTATTACCTTCGATGTATCGTGATCCATAAAAATGTGTCACTTTTATTTTTTAAATAGCTCCGTGAAACATTGGCCGATTTAAATAATTTTTGCAAGCAACATTAGGAAGATACTTAACGCAAAAGTATGTAGTTTTTGTCACCTTACCTTAATGTTGTCGCTACACTACCTTGTGAAATGCAGAAGTCGTAGTTTGACCGTTGATAACAATGAATTCATACTGGGTAACGCACATGTCAGCTCAAAAATTATTAACGAAATACTAACAAACACGACTGGCAATTACTATCTCTCAAAAGGTACGCATCTCACATCAAATCATCTTCATTACAACATGTGCTCAAAATGTCCTCTTCCAGCACGAACGCAAGCGGTAGACATTGACACTAATCTATTAATCGATTAATCACCAAAAATTAATCGCAATTAATCGATTAATTTCGAACAATTTTTCAATTTTGTAGTTAATGCAAAAAACATGAAAACTGCAAAACGCAAGTGTACTTGTTACCGTTCATAAAAGTTGGAAACGTATAGGCCTACTTGTACACTATGCTGTCAGTTAACACGCATTTCAGGCTTTCAGCCGATCACGCAGACAAACACGTGATGTCACATTTTCAGGCAAAAGAGCAGCACGCGTTTTGTTCACAATGTAGCCTGATGATCAACTACACCGAAAATGTGCAAATTAGTGATGTTCACATGTCCAAAATTTAATCGAATTTTAATCGATTAAAAAAAATTAATCGAACAATTTTTTTAACGATTAATCGATTAATTAATCGTTAATTTTCACAGCCCTAATTGACACCATTTGCTAACAGCACGTTCAATAACTGCATGACTCACAGCGGCCAACTCGCTGCTGATGCGTCATTTCAGTTTGTCTACTGAAGATTTTAAAATGAAGACAAAGTAGCAGCTTGTCAATGTTTTTGTGGTTTCAAAAAATTACCCAGTATGAATTCATTGTTGTCAAGGGCCAAACTACAACTTTTGCATTTCACAAGGTAGTGTAGCAACAACATTAAGGTGAGATGACCAAAACTACAAAGAATCAAGTTTCTTTTTAATGTTGCATGCCAAAAATGTTTATAATCGGCCAATGTTTTACGGAGCTATTCAAAAAATAATCGTGGCACGTTTTTATGGAACACGGTGTCAAGGGTAATACTGTTTCTGTATAGTTCACTTGTCAGCAGCAAAACAAAGAATATTTAACTGTTGTATTCAAACCATGTAAAGAATTTCTTTTGGAACACTTTGCTCAAAACCGCATGACTCTGTAACGTATGGTTGCAAAATTTTGGTGCCATAAACTTTGTGCCGTTTTTCGGACTACCCTGTATAACAGTATAGATTTTAGGCTTTCTTATTGCCTCACTCAGTCACCCTTGAGCTTCAGATTCGACGGACCTCTCGCTGACATTATGCACATAAGCTTTCCTATTTATTAACTTACTATTTCCAATAACACAATTCAACAGACGTCGGCATACTCTGATGACATAGAGATCAGTCTTTGTGTAGTAGTAGTAGTAGGCTGGCTTACTCTGATGACGTAAGGAGGAGTGGCGAAGAATGAAGTCGACTCGGAATCCAGAAGACGTCTGCATTCTATTCACACACAAGAGAGAAATACAGTCATTCGTCAGCTTTTAACAAGCCGGGATAACGCCAGGTCTTGTGACAACATGATGTGCTGCCGTTCACCTACGAACTCGTATAGGACGAACGGATAAACGGGCGGACAAACAAAGAGAGAACCAGACAGCCGGACGAGCATAACCCGCAACGCGGCCCGTTAGAACGGCGACGTTTTAATTACAGCGTTACCGAATTAATCCGACATTAAACCGTGCGGCTCTTTTATTTATTTATTTTCTAGCCTAATATGTCAATATTTCAGACCTACGAAAGTAAATAAATAAATAAATGTGGATACAAAAATCAATAAATTTACTACTTATATTAGTTACCGAGCTGGTAAAATGCGTCGTCGCCCCGAGGTGTCTTTGAAAATGACGAATTGTCACGTGACACGGCGCCTTGTCGCTTCCAAAACTCACGAACAGCGCGTTCTGTGGCCGCAATAAATCAGCAGAAGACTTACAGATGACTAGGCTACTACTGCTACTCTACTACTACTACAAGTAGTAGATAACGCATGAAAGTCATGCAGGCTGAAGAAAAATATGCTGTATCAAACAAAATAAAAGTTTAAATTAAAGTGCGTAAAATACTACACGTATATTGTAGAAAGGTTTAATTGCTAATATTTCACAATCACACTCCTACTGTCTATCTCTAGCACTACGTCTGCGGTGGTATAACGAGTTGATAACTCCACGACAGTGTAAACTACGTTACCGACCGTCGGTGGCCGTGGAATGATGCATCAAACCACTGTATGGAGTGTACAAATTCGTTTTCCTTTGCAATGCAGTGTATTAAATACTGTAAACTTGTACAAAGCTATCGAAAAATTCGACAACAATCACGCAACTCTGATAACCGGGATGGGTACAAAAGCCAATGACTTTGGCAACTGTACGGCTACGATAGATATGTAAAAAGTACATAAAAATCACATAACTATAAAACTGGCTCTGGTAATAGTAATAACAGCTTAGTAGTAGTAGCAGTAATAGTAGTAGCGTGATGATCATCATGGTACCTGCACACGGACTAGGCTTGTGTGGAAGTCTGCGTCTGGCTGCGTCACAAACTTCATCTTGACTAGAGCAGACGCACAGCAGCGTCAACACAGAGCCTTGGACACTACAACAACTACAACTACTACTATTACTACTACTACTGCTGCTGCTGCTGCTACGACACAGAGCCTTGGACATCGACAAGCGCTTCTAGACACCTCTCATAGGTCTGACCGCTGGACATGCTGGACATGTGGTCAGTACATGTCTCGTCACCGGTGCAGTATTGTTCGTACGTCTGCAGTCGCAATCTGTGCAAGCAGAAATCATTGAATGTTCGTGTGTTAAGCTGCACTGCACCGCTGCACTCGTTAAGTGTCACTGCAATACGCGCAGAAACGCAGTTTTCCATCTCTGACTTTTAATCCAACGCTTTCCCTCACCTTAAATTTTCAAAAGACTGCCCCTTTGGAACGGCATGCACACGAGTGTTTCAGCCAAATTTTGCTCAACCACTGTAACAGGGTGCTGGAATGTGACAGACGGACAGATTACGATTTGTCGCAGTAGCCGGAATTGCTCATGTTTGCGATGTCGGCTGTCTACTATAACCTTGCAGTGATAACCTTAAAAAATAAACCAGGATAGTTGACTACCGAAACCAGAGCCCACAGACACGAAAGCAGGCAGTATATTTTATATTTATTTCAATTCACACAGTACAGTGTAAGTCAGAATAATACATATACAAAGAGAAACTAAAGCTAGGTAAAGCTAAAAACACGAAAAAAAACATTCCAGACACACTTGCAAAACTAAAAACACGATAAA
>Ga0209367_1008173_pt1 | contig 14320 bp, 11 predicted proteins | sample WorMetLIZISLAND2_FD_187412 | JGI IMG/M metagenome (GOLD analysis project Ga0209367, IMG submission 187412) | Marine gutless worms symbiont microbial communities from Max Planck institute for Marine Microbiology, Germany - Olavius geniculatus... ... | reverse complement strand
AAGCATAAAAATATATAAAACAGTACGAATGACTTAGAAACAGTCAGTACTAACTTTAAAAATTCACAAACCGAGACAAATCTGTACGCTTGACTAAGGAGTTAAAACTGCGTATGCTTGCAAAGTAATTAGATAGAGTGGCGATCTATCAGTGGCAACGTTGCCATATTTATTGTTTATAAATAACATCACAGTGACGTGGCGCCACAAGATAGCCGTCGAGCAATCCTTCTTGGTAAAGTTGTCTTCTAGTTTTGGCCGTGTTGAGTATTCGAGTACTCGTTCAGGGCCTAGTAATATTATTTTTCCAGATGGCACAGCTCTAGGCAACACTATATAATTGGGTCAGTTCACTTAGGTCACGGCAAACAGTGACCTAAATGTGAAAACAACAACAACAGTACAGCTAATATGGCGACCGGATTATGTGATTCTGGCGGTAGCCAAAGCCCCACGTCTCTTTCGCGTACGATCGAGAAAGTTTTCGACGAGTCACAGTACACGGGAGAGATTAACCTGAGCGGCAGGAAGCTGAAAGAATATCCGAAATGTGCCAGTAAATACGATCTCGTTGACATAACGTCTGCAGGTAAACAACGTCGAGTCATTAAGGTGTTGATAATTTGCGGAAATGCGAAATGCGGAAAGTAATTTGCGGAATGAAATCTGCGGAAGTAGGCTGCGGAACGGTGGGTAATATGCGGAATGACCGACCGACCGATCGATACTAGCCCTACTTAAAATACTTAAAATAATGCCGAGTTGAATGAAAATTTAAAAACACATCAATACAAAACACTCCTACGAAAGTCACATCGCCTAAAAAATAAAAATATCAAAATGCATGTACATATAACTCCACAAGTACAAAAAAACGGCTAAGTATAAAATTCGCAATTGTAATATTCTAAAACATAAATTTATGGTCAGTGCTAGGGGTAGATCGGCGATCTCGCACTAGTGAGCAGAAAATTACTAGTGGTAGATCGCCACTCTATCTAATTACATTTATCACATTATTAATGTAAGAATGCAGCCATATTTCTTCATTGCATTACCAGGACTGTGGTTGGGACTGAAATATCAGTCACTTTGTTATCAATTACCAAATTAATTCAAAAACAATATATTTTTAAGTCTGTGTTACAAAGAAACAGATATGGCTTGAGATGGACTCTGATATATACTCTGATAATACTGAAAAAGCCTGACTTAAATACGTGACAGTGTCGTGGCATGGTCCTATGACTACCAGGAACGTAAGTTCTACCATGTACCTAATAATGTGCCTACCCGATCTACCTCTAGCAATTTTCCAGAGCTAACAGCAAGATCGCCGATCTACCGCTAGAATTATTGTTTATACATATACTGTAAACTATCGAAATTAATTGGACAGACTTCGTGTTCGTACTCCGTGTTCGTATGAACATTATCTTGTTTACTAACTATACTCACCTAATGGCGTTATTCCATATGAAAATCATAATAAAAGTATGAAAATAAGAAAAATAAACAAAACATGTTGACATAGAGAAATTATTAATTTTTCGCAGTGGCTACGTTGATTCATGGAACTTTCGTACCCGAGAACTTTCGTTCCCGGAAACTTTCGTTCTCTGGAACTTTTGTTCCCAAAAGTAAAATTAGCATGGAACTTTCGATCCCTGACACTGATAATTACTGAACCCATTATTTTTAGGTAGTGCTTATAGGTCAGCGAAAAAAGCTCCACTTGTGTCACTCGCTAGACGTATATAGCTTTTGTTTCAGCAGGATATAATAATAACAAGGAAGCCCAGCTGTTGCTAGAGAAGACGCACTACAGCTTATACAATTTTTGTTGCAGTACTGACCGTCAAATCGATCCAAGTTTAAAGAGCAAGATATGACTAATTTTCCGTTGAAAAAACGCACATTTTCCTACCCCCGTCTATTCAACCCCAAATTGGAAATTGTTATCTACAATATACATCTGTTACGGATAGACAGACGGACGAACGGACGAGAGACAGACGACAATGGCGTTGACGCCTACAGCATAGCTGTAATTAAACAACACGATAAAAATTGTGTACAGTATGGGCCTAATAATTAATCAATTAATTAGTCAAAAATAGTGTCGTCTATATTTACGACTAGGCGTAACAATAGCCACGACCTAATTTTTTACTAAACTGATCTATGGTATTTTGGAACAGTTCATTATTTTATAAAGGGGGGATAGTAGTTCTACAAATATACTATACCAAAGTTTTGCCATTGAAAAAACTATTGTTTGTTGTTGTTAAAATACGCGATAAATATTAAATAAAAGTTAAATTTTAAAAACGGAATTTGCGTAATTAGAGAAAATATGTTTATCTAGCATTTTATGCTTTAACTTGAAACACCGAATATCAAAGTGGTTTGGTGCGGGTAGATGTAAACAGCGTGACTTGTTGTTTTTGTTATATGTTATGTTATTTGGCTTTTTTGCGTTTGAAAGGCAAATCACGGTAATTATTACGTAGGGGAAATATAACATGTCTGCTTCATTTTACACAGTGACGCTGTCACATTTTAAAATACTGGAATGAATTCATTATACTGAGAACTACAGTATTACAGTATCAGAATAGTGAAAGATTGGAACATTTTGCCTCAGTCCGTCGTGTCAGCCGGCTCTTTAGCACTATTTAAGAGCCGTCTGGCCAGTCATCCTGCACCATAGTCATCACCCTGTCGGTGTGATGACCTAGTCCTGGGGCCCTGCCGACTAACTATCCAGATACTGATTATAATCTTTCTTCTTCCATCTTCCACTCCCTCTCTAGCAGATATGCGCTGATCTTGCAATTACTGAGTCCGCGTCAGTCCGCATGTTTTGACCCAAGATCCGCTGTCAGTCCACGTCCACACTGAATAGGCCTAGTTTTCTAGTCATTATTACGTAAGGTAGGCCATTACGCCTAAGCCTATAGCAGATTGCAACTTACCGGTTTCGGTGCTACCGAAAATACACTCGTCATAGAACAAGATTTGCGTCAGTCCGCGTCCGCAAAAAATTCTGCGGATCAGCATCTGTGGACTGAGGCGTTTGCAGTCCGCACATCTCTGCTCTCTAATCTAGTTACAAGCAGCGATTTGCCGCTTAGATCCACTATGGCCATTATACTGGCGGTCAGGTGGGATATAACCGATCTCAACATTTCAAATAAAAACAACATTCCAATCTGTTCACTGAATACATCCCAGCTGCTGATTCATCAGCAGATGGTGTACAACATCTATTAATATCAAAAGGAACAATTGTAATGGTATGTAAGTCACGTTGTCGTTACTGTAGGTGATTGGAGTTTGAAATACGACACGCACGATGTCTAGTGCAGCTGCATCGAAAGACAGCACTTCACAAGACGTGGAGATGAAAGACGTCGAGAAGACTGAAGCTAGTGAAGAAGTGAAGAAAGATCCAGATCTACTTACATTGGAAGGCATGTTTAGTTTTAAAACTGTGTACCGTAACTGTGTTGTTTTTATTTTCAAGTGAATACAAATATTGCAGAATATATGTGGTAAATAAGCTAATCCTGTTGTGTGGTTGTGTGGATACAGTAATGTAGACCTGCAAATTTTTGGTGCAGTAATTTGCAGTTTTTTTTTAGTCAAAACAGTCAAATAGTTTTTGTTTATGAAATTTATTTTTAATCAAAACTGGTAGAACTTTTCATTTTTTAAAAACTGTATTCACTGATGTACTACAGAATTCACTTGCATTCTAGATTTTTTTTTGTTTATTTTGTTAATGCGTGATGAAAATGTGTGCATACTGGTAATGCACTTATAGCATCATATGTTGAATGTGTGAGGTAATTACATGGATAGTTAGCTCAGAATCTTTACTCTTTGGAGGCCAGTTTTTGGCTATTGGAGACAACTGTGTCAAAATAAATGGAGATGAGAAAGTCAAATTGAAATAAGCTTGTGTCTAAACATTCCTGCTAACGGCATTGCATGTTGTTCGAGAAATTGCTGGTCTTTTTTAGACACAATGAAATGGGTCAAACACATTTTGAGAGGTAGAAAATATTGTAGTGCCGAACCAGAGTGTATTTGTATGATTTTCATTTTGTGATACTTTGATAGTTGCAAAAGTTCTGTTTATGCTATTTGTTATGTTTGTAGTTTGTGAATGCGAGGAAACCTTTTCTTTGTAGGGCATCATTAATTTTGTTTTTCATCATTGTTTGATTACTACATACTAGACAGTACACAGAAACATGGTAATATGCTAATATGTTACTAATTTACACAGAATTATTGCTAGTTGCTGACTGCATTATAGATATCAGACAGCATATTAAACATATTGAGAAAGCCGTGTTAACAAAGGAGCCGCGATTCATGTCACGAGCTTTACGTGCTCTGGTAACTCTGCGGAAGAAACTCAACTCGGTTGTTCTACGCAAGGCTATTTTCGGATATTTTCCAGCTTCTTCTTCTGCTAAGCCAAACAGTCTTCTGGACTTCCTCGAAGAGGTATGATTAAGAGACCATGCAACTGTTAAACATGGCATTGGCAGCTTGTATGCCAGTTGACATGTCTTGTGAAGTCTTGTCTTGCATGAGATTGCATGTTTTCCTACTCATTTTAAATAGTTTACTGATGCTTTCTGTCTGTTTTGGTTTCATGTCGGTTTTTGAACTTACTGTTTACTATTTAATAATTTGGTTATATAAATTCATATTCTTTTATGAAAGTCAACCTGCTGTAGCTTTGAGTAGCTTAATAAAAATTGTCTGGTTAAATGTAATTTGGATGTAGTAAGTACTAGCAATTGTATCGTTATGTGTAAAATTACATCTGACCACTTTTTTGCTTGAAGTCAGGCTTGTTTACTAAGTACTGTTAATGATGCAAATTGTGTGATTCTGTCTTGTTGATTTGTATCATAAATGTTGATTGCTGTAGTGTTTAATGGTACCTGGTATTTCTTACCTAAGTCAGGTGTGACTGTAAATTTATTCTAGCCGATGGATACTGACAGAAGTCCAAGTGTTCGTCCACGCACGGCAAAGTCAACTGTTTTGCTTCCAGAAGTTGACATCTATTTCCATCTTCTGGTCTTGATCTATCTTCTTGATCAGCAGAAACTGAAATTTGTGAGTATAACTTACTCGCTTTGTCATACTTTGCCTCAGGATTGCCCATCGTGGCTAAGATCCAGTATAACTAAGGTCATCTAGCTAGAATGCCAAAACAGGGGGTTGGATTTTTTGGCGATTTTTGGCTGTGACACAAGTCTACATCATTCACAAGGTGGCGCCACGGACGGCGCCATGGAACTATCATTATGCGATCCGGATAGAGAATTTGGTATTTGTATATTAACTTAGCCTGAACACCCCAATTTTCAGCTAAACTACTGAACTGGAACTGCTATAGGCTTTTGTGTGTCTCGTGAGCATTAGCTCAAATTTTTTCTAGGTATAGTAACTACTAGTGTTTTTTTGACCTAAAAATTGTCACCGAGGTTTCTTCTGCTTCGATGAAATTTCACAGCAGTTTTGTTTTTTTTTGCATCTTTTGTTTTCAAGTTAGTAGCTCATATGGGCAAACCTGCAATGTAAGATTGATTTAGTGCAAATAGATATTCGGCAATAAAAATTGGTCTGGTCCTCAGATGTTTTTTACCGTATTTTGTAAACAGAGCAGCTTGATCCTGCTGGTTTCTCAGTAGTGTGCAATGCAGTTTAGTACTGGAGTAATATTGTTCTGTGAATGCTAGGCAGTGGAATGTGCGAATACACTCATGGACAAGGTGGCTGCGCAGAACCGACGCACGCTTGACTTGCTTGCTGCCAAGTGCTACTATTACTACTCACGTTCTTACGAAGTCACAGACCAGCTTGATAAAGTGCGCAGGTAGTGCTCTTTATTTGCTTAATGCCTGTGTTACTACTGCTGGTCCTATTAGTTACCGGTACTGCTATTTTTATACCTGTTTGCTTGTACTCTTGATTAGATTGAATATTAAGAAAGAAGTTAGTTTGAGTCAAAAGAGAAAACTTTCAGGGTTTGCTTTCACCCACTAAGTGCTGTTTCTGCCATCCAGCCAGCAGCTTCGCAGACTAGCAGTGATGAAGTAATACTAGACTGATATGCCATTGAACAAATTTTATTGATATTATTAAGGAAAATTACTTCTTGCAATGCAAGTGATTTTACCTGTTGCAACACATTAGCATGGTCTGTCATCTGTCACCCATCTGTCGTCTGTCATGCTCATGCGTTATTTTTCCAAATTCTTTCAATAGCCGCATCACACTTGATGAACTTGAAATTCACTAACCATACCATCCTTAATGGGCCATCAAGTATAGCCATCTGAATAATATACTGAATACTTTGTTTCTTGTGAAGCTGACTAAAAATGACTGTATTTCACAAGGTAATGTAGCAACACATTATGGGATGAGATGGGATCTTAACTATCATTATTGCAAATTTCCTGCAGAGTGTATAGGTGACAGAATTTTGAAAATTTAATGCAATTGTGATAAAGTAAGGGTCTCTCTATGGAAGCATTTGACTGTTCATCTGTGTTTGCATTCTGTGCGTGTAGTTTTCTGCACGGTCGACTGCGCACGTGCACTTTGCGTTCTGACTACGAGGGTCAGTCGACTCTAATGAACCTGCTGCTGCGTAACTACCTCACGTACAATCTCTACGACCAGGCCGACAAACTCGTCTCAAAGACAACGTTTCCCGAGACTGCTTCAAACAACGAGTGGGCTCGCTACCTCTTCTATCTTGGTAAACTGCACTTTTCTGTTGTTGTGGTTGGCTGGGTGCAGGGCGATACAAGCCATGCAAGTAATGCATTGTTGTTGTTTAAATGTGACCATCACGGCATCCAAACTTTTTGGTTTAACATGTAGAAAGTTTTGATTGCATAAGCTTAGAGTTGAAAATTTTTCTTTACCTAAGAGTGTATCATTGATGTAAAAAAATTGTTGTCAAAAGTACAACAGAGACAATGTAAAATTTTCGTCATGCTGAATTTAATTAAGACACTTCATCTATCTGCTGATTTGTTTTATTGTTGTTGGATCATTCACAGTAGTGTGGATAGAAGATGATGATGATGATGATGAAGGACGAATCAACTTTAATGTGGCGTTAAGTCCTAGGACTACAAGGACACGTAACAATAAGCTTAAACAGTGAAGTCACGTAATAGTAGTCAGCGCAGTGAGACGTTTTTAGTCATGTCTGTAAGACTGAGCAAAAAGTTCGGTTTTCAGTCTGCTGCGGAAAACTTGCAGCGACGGCGATGATTGGACCGACTCCGGCAAACTGTTCCAGACCGATGCAGCAGTCGCTGGAAAGGTGAGGTCGCCAATGGTAGAACGCACCATGCGTGGAGCGACCAGCACTGATGAAGTCGAAGAGCGCAGTCGTCGACGTGCGTTGATGTGTGACACGCGCTGAAGATCTGCGGCCAGGTAGCCACAGATATGTAGAAGATATGTTGATACTGCAAAGAACGTTTTGTCTTGTCCAATGTCTTGTTGTCCCAATGCAGCGGGGCATCATGGTAACCATGTTTAATCAATGGCATGCTTTAGGTCGTATCAAAGCCATCCAGCTGGACTATTCCGAGGCACACAGGCACTTGCTGCAGGCCATGAGAAAAGCACCTCAGCACACAGCTGTCGGCTTCAAGCAGACGGTACTGCTTTGCATTTCCACAGTGAACTAAACAGCAGCATTTGTGTACAGAGTATAATACTTACATTTCCTTAGATATCTTTAATAATAACAGTTATAATAACTAGAGCTGCTCCATTAATATGTTAATGAACACGTTGAAGAATTGAAGCACCATTTGGAAACCCATATCCCTGAACTAAGCTATGTGTTGAGCAGGACTTAAAACTACTTGCTCAGTCAGTCACCAGTTTGCAAATTAACACCTTCAAATTAATGCAACAACTTGGAATGGAATGTAATTACCCCATATCGTACGCCAATTAGGTTAAATGACCTGTACAATGGTAAACCGAATGCAAGTACTTGAGACCTGGTGATATTCTATTAGAACTGCTGTGTGGGCTGCTGTTTTATTAGGTGCAGAAGTTTGCAATAACTGTAGAGCTACTGCTGGGTGACATCCCAGACAAGTCAATCTTCCGACAGCCTTCTATGAGAAGGACACTGCAGCCATATTTTCAGCTCACCCAAGGTCTGCAAATTATTTTTTGTTCAGCTGGCTTACTCTTTCGTTAACAAGTGAAAATTTACAAATAACTCGGATGCAATTTTTGTATCCATTGCAACTGAATCTTGTGTTCTATTTAAGATTTTTTCATTAATTATTTATCGGTGTCTTTTGGTGTAGGAAGTGTCACTTCAAATCAATGTACTTGCCATTTCTGCCTTGTCCTCCAATAGACAGCATACTGACATTGATGACTGTCTGGAGCTTAAGAGGAAAGATTATTAGAATTGCCATTATTGTTAGTTACATACGCACACTTTGGATTGTCAGTTCTTACAATTTTAGGTTTAGGTTGTTTTTAAGTTTTGCGTCTTATAAAAGTTCAACTTTTTGTTTCGTTATTATATGTACGTGCATTTTTCCTGGAAAGGCCGTCCCTGAAGTAATCTATACTGTGTCGGATGGGATGCAAAATCCTACTCTTGTACTTGCCATTTGAACAAATTTTAATACATAAAAAATAATTTAGTTAGACCTATTTCTCTGTACTTGAATTTATAGATTTGTTAAGTGTCATTGTTTGGTTTGGTAGGGTGTAAACTTAATTTTCCAGCAAGTTTCAACGGTTGTCTCGGGTCATTTGTCAGCTCATGTTGAACGTGGAAAATGATGGTTAAATAGTTGTGTGCATGTGAAGTACTAAGTTCTACAGTGCATGAGATAGCAGATGTCTAACCATCAAATTTTATGTGCAATTTTTATGCTTGATTATGTCCAAATCCAATACTTCTGTCAATTCAGTTTCTGCTTAGCACCAAGACTGTGATCAGATATTGAGCAGGTTGCAGACTAGTTAGAGAGCTGTGGCCAAATTTTTGAAACGTCTTAGGAAGTTCTTTTGAAGACTTCTTTTTCCAAAGAAAATATCAGATTTTCTAAACTTCTTTGGAAACTTCTTAGGAAGAATTTAGGCAAATATGTAGGAAAGCACTAACCTTGTCCTGCATGGAGAAAGCTGTGTAATAAAACGAAATTTGTGAAAAGTATGCGATGTTGACACTTAGCTTAGACGTCATGTGACATCATAGTTTATTTGCGTGATGCTGTGGTAAAATCAACAATGAGTAAGTAAAGCAAATTGACGTTTGGTCAACTGAAACAACGAAGCAATGTGTAAATTGTGTTTCCCATTGACGTGCCAAGATAAGAAGTTTTCCTGCGAAGTTTTCAAACTAAGATGATTACATCACATGGTCGGTATAAGCACATCTGATTGGTTGAACTAGTTTAGGAAGATAAAAAAGAAGGAGTTCTTTGGAAACGCAAAGAAAGCAGTCAAAAATTTGGAAAAGAAAACTTCTTTGGAATTCCTATGTCATCTGACATAGGAAGATCTTTGGAAAATGTCTTAAGAAAGTTTTGAAAATTTGGCCCCTGGTCTCCAAGCACATAGTCTAATGGAGTTTGGTCTTTTCTTAATATATACATCAGCCGTAGGCTGCATGCCTGACTGTTTGCTGTTGAAAATATGCTACTGTTAGCTGTTCGTACGGGCAACCTGAACAACTTCAACCAAACGCTGACAACATTCTCTGACAAGTTCTCGGCTGAGGGAACATACACTCTGATCGTGCGCCTACGTCATAACGTCATCAAGACAGGAGTCCGCATGATCAACTTCTCATATTCACGCATTTCACTGGCAGACATTGCCGACAAGCTGCAGCTTGGCAGCCCCGAGGATGCAGAATTTATCATCGCAAAGGTACTCATCATGGATTGAACTGTTTCTGTTGTCATTTAATCAAGATTGACATTCAGCATTGAAGTGATATTTTGGCCATATAAAAGATGTATATCTGAATTTAGTTTTGATACTGACATTAAGTTCAGTAAATTTTGTTCTTTCTTACTGTTTTGTGCAAGTAAAACCAAAATATTGTTATGCAGCAAAATAGTGGTCCCTAGTGTTACATTGCCACATATTGCAAGCAGCACATTTTACAAGGAGAGTAAAATTACTAAGATTGTACTTAGATGTTGATGAATGTGCTGTGGTTAACGGTTTGCCAAATTGTGTCATATTGTGTTGTTGCTTGGTAGGCGATACGAGATGGTGTGATTGAAGCAACAATTGATCACGAGCAAGGTTATGTGCAGTCGAAAGAAATGTCGGACATCTACGGCACAAAGGAACCAATGACTGCTTTTCATCAGCGCATTACTTTCTGTCTTGACCTGCACAATAATTCAGTGAAGGTAACTCACATACAGTCCTGAGCATGAGTGTGCCCAATGTGGGCTTCTAAGCCGAAAACAAAGGTGTAGAAAAACACAAAATCTGCATGAATGTTCCTTAGGGCAGGAGTGAGTGGTGTGCAAATTTCCAAAGGTCAGAGTTAAGGTTTGGCAGTGCAGTGTAGAATGTCCGAAGAAACAACATTTTTTTAGTTTACGAAAGAGCTGATTGCAGATGATGTAAGCATATTTTTAAAATGATCAGAACCCCGTCATCTTATTATATGTCCAAGAAATCCAGGCTGTATTTTCAGGATTACTTATATTCCTAGTGATCTTTAACCAGTAAATCTTAAAAGTAGCAGAACTAGGTGAGTAAACTGTTTAATCGATCGAATGTTGCAGGCAATGCGCTTTCCACCAAAGTCATACAACAAAGATCTTGAATCGGCCGAGGTTAGTTATGGATGTATTTTGTTTACTTTGATCCAAACTAACTTACAGCTGACTGTGCTTTCTTCCATCTACAGTGTGTCCGTTGTGTCGTTATTAGAGATGCAGAAATTATTGATGATTAATCGTGCAATTAATGATTAAAAAGGTTAATAATACAATTTTTCTAATGATTCATTTTGTGATTAAATCACGTCAGTAAGAAAGCAACGCACAGTATATGTGATGCAACATCATGTGCATATGAATGAATCATCTGCTCCATTGGATACACTGTCAACAAAAAATGATCTCTTTTTTCACACAGAACGTGAAAAATATTTACTGATTGTGTCTTTCTGAATTTGTGATAGTTGCTAGCTTCAGTAAGGCACAATCATAACAAATGTAAGCTAAAACGTACGTGTTCTTGGTCAGTGATCAGAGTTTAATCATTTTAGTTTTTAATCGAAATTAATGATTAACTAGTGATTAATTTTTGAAAAGTTTACAATGAAAAAAATATTCCTTACTAGTTATAGTTTTAAATAATAAAACTATAAGTTGTGACATGAATTGCATCAAAATGTTTGTTTTTGCGCAATATTTACAGGAGCGTCGAGAACGCGAACAGCAAGAACTGGAGAGTGCAAAGGAGATTGCCGACGACGATTTCGATGATTTCCCGTAAAAATCAGACACCAGTTTTTTGCTGCTCTAACAACTAGGACATTTCGTTATTTTCAACGACTATTTTGGTTTTCATGCTGTTGGTGTGTTGTATTTGCTTCGCTTACTATTACAAATGTGCAGTATACATGTCACCAGCAATATATATCCAGTGTTATAAATAATTACATGATACAAAACATGCATCAATAATCGTTCCAGTACAAAATGCAGATAAAAGGCACTCGAAGCTTTATATAGTAGGGAGTCCTCAGCAGAGCCTGGAATGAAGTCAAAAATTTGGTATGAAACATACGGTAGTGAAAATTTCAGCTTCGGATTTCTGAGACTGAGATACTGTTTGACAAATCAAGCTTACTATAGTCACCCGGATAGTCAGCCATCACCCCACCAATCGACTCAGTTTGACAGAGCAGAGCTGAAGTTATGCTGAGGAACTCGACTGTAGTCTACAGCCTTCAACAAAAGCTATATGGCGTAAATAATTCTTCAGACTGATATTTTGCGAAGCCTGAAGTACTGGTAAAAGTAAAGGTCGTCGATTTGTATAGCGCATCGTTGCGAGCATGCGCACGCCTCTAATGCGCTTTCGTCACTAACCAGAGCCGCCTGCCGCGCAACCACCGTGTGCAGCCTGCAGACACAGGCTAGCACTAGGCAGCCCCAGTCAGCTGTACCAAGGTCCCCACCTTCCGTAATCCATGTAAATGAGTTACTACTCATTTTACCGTCCCACGGATGGTAGAAGGCTGAGTCGACCTAGCTGGCAGGCTTCATACCGAGATGGTTTACCTGCCCGCAGGAGATGGTTTACCTGCCCGCAGGCAGTCACCCATCGCAGTACTAACCGGGCCTGGCGTAGCATAACTTCGTTTCAGCCGAAACACGTTACCAACTATGCCATGCCACCAACTGGTATACTGTTTTATGTTGAGACATGAATATGATTAGAAAAGCTAAAGTTACAACAAGTCGTATATCTTAGCACAAGTAGTTCATTCACTACGATTCAACAGTGCATATTACAATAACAAAACAATGGTCAACTTTATTTGCTAACTGTACAAAAGTTCATTTTACGTATCAATCGGAAAGACTAGTAGATAAGCCATGGGTAACATTTGCAGTTTTAATACACTGTATCTGAAAAAAATCACCCTCCCCAAACATGTTACAATTACTTTGAGATACCAAATTTTACTGATACTGGTACTTAGATTGTTTTTCTTTGTATATGACAGTTCACTATTTGCATTGTTGTCCAAATTCATAACAATTACAACGGCAGCGAAAAAATATTTTGTTATAAACAATCACTGAAAATCGCCATTTGCCATCTCAAACAGCATTTTATTTACAGGGCCACTTTTTTCAGATCAGCGTAATTTAATTGTAACAAAATATGTGCAAAATACTGTACATTAATTGGTTAGTTGCAGCATCTGATTAAACTATTCATTTTTTTCAGAGCGGATGGAATGCTTTCTCCATATCTGACAGCTTCTCAAAAGTCTTCAGAGCTAACTCTCGGTCTAAGGACATCTGAAACACATACACTTAACAGTAACAAACTTTTTAGTTTAACAACACTCAAATTTTACAGGGGCCTAATTTACAAAACATCTTATGACAAATATACGACAACGTTACAACATGTGGAAGGTTTACGACAAATGTACGATAAAACGTGATTTACAAAAAGTTGTACGACAAAGTTACGACAAAACGTACGACACCTCATTACCTGTCGTACGACAGCATCAATCATGCATGCAGTAATTATTTCGATTTTTCATTAGTGAATAATTTTCACATAATGCCACAATATGTATAAACTTCGTTTGCGGTTACTTCAGTCAGCGAAATCGCCGCAAAATCGGGCACGGGTATAATGCGGACCTGCGGACCGGCCAACGTGTAAACTGCAGACCAAACCCGCGGACCAAGTCATTTGTTGGCATCAATATTATAGGAAAAATGACTTTTTGACTTTATAGCGTATAAATTATTATTCGCTATAAGGTCTATAAGTCTTTTTTACTGTTGCTGACTTTATGTATTATAGGCTTAACTACGTTAGACGTAGCGTTCACCTCTATATAGTTATGAACAAAATTAGCAAAATATAAAATAAATGTGGATAAAATAAATAAAATGATGTTGACTACGTGTTGCATTTTTAATTTGTTTGTGTGTAATGGGCCCACAGTAGAAATGCTTATCTGCAACAACCAAAAACAATCAAAAATATTTTACAGCATAGGCTACACTGCCCGTAAGCAAGAAAAGAACACAATAGAAAGTCCAGCTGTAGCCAGGAAAAACGCGTTAGAACTTACACAGTTTTCACTTCAATACTGTTTTCAAGGTCATCCAAGGTCTATGATTTCCATCTCATCTGAAAAAGCTTATGCCACTTCTTATTAGTGATTTATAGTAGCCTAACGTTGGTTTTTATATTATTATTATTATTATTTTTTTTTTAACCCTCGGTACTCCGTTCCCGAGGGAGCCTAAAAATTAACTACGAAATACAAAGGTGGGTACGATCGTCAGTCCGTGCAGTCAGCGGCCGGCAAACTGTCGTGCAACAAAACAGCATTGAAGCGCTGCACCAAAACAGAAATCCTCTGAAATAAATAACTGGTCTCTCTAGCCTCGCCAGTATTAGTTGAGATTCTTCTTCCAAGATCAGCCAGGAGCTGGCGAGCTGATGCGTTGAAAACTCCCAAGGTCTCAATGGCAATGGGCTC
>Ga0209367_1008172_pt1 | contig 14321 bp, 9 predicted proteins | sample WorMetLIZISLAND2_FD_187412 | JGI IMG/M metagenome (GOLD analysis project Ga0209367, IMG submission 187412) | Marine gutless worms symbiont microbial communities from Max Planck institute for Marine Microbiology, Germany - Olavius geniculatus... ... | reverse complement strand
TTACACTAATATTGCTGTCCTTCTTCTTACCAAGTTGTGATAAGATCTTTTCCTTCTCATCAGCAATAGATACACTATTGTACAGAGAATTAAAATGGTTCCTCCACATCATGCATATATCACTTTCTCCAGTGGCGTCACCAACTTTGGTGGCATATTTAGTAGCCTTGCTACGAGACTCACGTTGAATACCCTTCCAAAATTTGTGAGAGTTGTATGTATCTAGTAAGTCCTTGGCCCTGGCATCTGCTTTAAGCTGTTCACTATGCCTACGGCAATATCGCAGAGCCGATTTAAAAGCAGCTCTTGTTTTACACATACGCAGATGTTCAAATCCGCTTTTGGGTTTGCCTACATAAACCCAATTCAGAAAAGCATCCTTGCCGCATATCTTGCATATTTTAGCTCATATTCTCGCATTTCGCATATTTTCCCGCATAAAGGGACACTAGAGGAACACGGTTTTTCAGGAGACTAGGAATGGCAATCATCTAGTGTAAAACTTTAAAATATTTTCTCCAAACAGTGTCTAAATGCCCCCAAACGCATCATATTGACGCAAAAGTCAAAAAAAATTTCTGAGAAGGGCTGTTCCTCTTGAGTGCTCCCTTTACCTGTTGATATACAATTACTCTGACAGTGTTTTCAGTAACATTAAAATACGAAGTACGGTGAAACAGTTTCTTATGAACATTCTTTTGTCAATGAGCTGACACATTGTAATTTGAAATTGCAAAACTCACACGCAGACAAGTACAAGATGTGTCAAGTACAAGTACTTGAAACTAATTAGCAAGTACGACCCAACTCAGCCCAAGGAGGCTACCCGCTATACTATAAGGCCCGCTGCAGCTGAAGCAAGAAATTGGCTGATTTGGTTCCGTTTCAGTAATGTTATTCTGCGAAGGCATTGTCGTTGACAAAAGGTCGTGGGTTGGCGTGGTGGGTGACATGTACTTCATCATTTTCATTACTTGAAAAAATGTCAGATTTGTGTAAGCCAGGCTCTGACTGCTCTTCAGCTAAACAGTGTCTTTTTTCCACTACACTGAGCATTATCAGCAAATATGTCAATGTCTTCGTTGGCGGATTAAAACTCATTCAAACATTTGAGCAGCAGACACAGGCAGAAACCCAACCCGGTCAGCAAATTACCCACATAACATCTCTGCTTACTGGATACTCGTACTGATAATCACTGCAAGTTGTCTCAGCATTTTCAATGTTCCTGTATCTGGGCGATCTTACTTTAAACATGAACGCTTTACAACGAAACCTGTCAGTGTTTACTGCGATTTTTATCGGGTAAAAGTTACGGTCAGGCCACCATGGACAATCCAAATGTGTTTGTTTTTGTCGTCTGATTCATGTTCGTTGCATTTATTGCACGTGCGCTCTACAAAATTTGTTGAATTTTAGTCTAATGCATTGGGCTAAACGGTATAGATCATAGGGGAATTTTTTTTCGACGAGTATTTAGCTCTATACCATAAACCTAGGCGTGCAAAATTTCAGCGATCTAGTGCAAGGAGAACATTATCAAGCTCGAGGGGTTGAATGGAAAAGAGTGTGCGAAATATGTTGTTTTTTTTCAACGGAAAACTGGCCATATCTCGGAAACGGTGTGAGATACGGCCAAGGTTGCTATTAATTACTAACAGAAAGTCGCATATGTTCTTTCAGATGAAATGAAAATCATCGACTTTGAATGACCTTGAAGGTCACTGACAACTAGTACGGTCGGCTATTCTAGCGACAGCTGGACTTCATGTTTTACAGTCTTCGTTCGTTCACAGTTAAGCACTTTTTGGTAGACTGCACCCGTTACAGTACAGCACGTCAGAGATATTTTGAAGTGGACACACTCAAGGACGTTTTTGAAAATGTTGCATCTGGCAACATCATCGCTTATGTTAAAAATATCGGCTTTTACAATCGTATATAATGTTGTTTTTACACTAGCTTAATAGCCTTGATCTTAACAAGTATTTTAACTTTGCTTCTAATACATACATTAACTGCTTTTAACTCATTTTAACCATGTATGGATGGCACTGAATGCCTATTTTGTGCTGATGTGCCGTTAAGAAACTACTCACTCACTTGCATGAATGTGATATACGGTACGTTGTGTCAGCTGTGGTGTCGCATGCTGCACGTGATCACACAGTACCTGGTCTCGTGTAACTTCATGTGGATGTTCTGTGAGGGTCTCTATCTACATACTCTCATCGTGCGAGCATTCACCTCCGGCAGCAAGCTTCTCGTCATCTGCTACGCCATCGGATGGGGTCACCAGCTTACTTACTTACTTATTTACCTACTTACTTGTTGCGAAAAGGCAAACAAAAATTAACGTTATTATTTTAGCAGTTCGGCTGAGGTCATGTTTCTAATTTGTCGTTAGGCTATACGCATTAGCTCACAAGGTACTAAAAAGTTTGGAGTGTAGAGTACGCTACGCAAAAAAACTTGGGTATTTTGCCGGCCTGGAGATAGCCTGATGTGTAGTAAGTTCGTGGTAAACTAAGACTTTATCTCAACAAACGAATAAATCAAACAATCTTTGCACATATCATCAGCTAATGGTTACTGAAACAGTTTTAAGCGACGAACTACCAGGCCCGTCGAGAGCTACAGCGGGGCCCAGGGAAACATTCTTGCGGGGCCCCAAACATTTTCATGGGGCCCCTCTGGGGAGAAAATTTTTGAATTTTTCTTTTCGAAGTGGTACGCTTTGGCGTACTTTATAAATTTCTGGTTGACGGCGGGACCCCCCAAACGTCGCGAGGCCCGGGGTAACTAACCCCCTACCCCACCCTCTCGACGGGCCTGCGAACTGCTGTAAATATTAAGATAGCACTTGACTGTGATTCTGTATAAGAGTATCTGACAACTGCAGTAGGCGGTTTATAGACAGTGTTATGCGGCCGTCCGAGTAGGCGGGATTATGTTCGTTTGTCTGTCCGTTTGTCCGACTGTCTGTCCGTCTGTCATTAACGGAATTGTAGCTTAAAAAACGAAACACATAGAAAAAAGTAATTGGCGTAAACGTTTCTCAAGGCAGGAGCAACTTGTGCAGGTAAAAGGTCAAAATTCAAAGTCACAGAAAGCTAGAAACCTCAAAAAATGACACGTTATCTCGTGTAACCACGGCTTGTGTAGTGACCTAATTCTCTGTCAATGCTCGTGACACTGGACGGACGGCCGCATATCACGTCGACGCTCAGCGTCGATGGTTTTTTGTTGATGTAAAAATGAAGCAAATGCATTTACTTACTTACTTACTTCATGGTTTCAGGGTTTCCTGTGATGACAGCTGGGCTGTACAGCGCCGTACGCGCCAGCATCAGGTCCGAGTCAGACGGGTCAGTTTTACTATAGTTCTAACTACACTGTCTCAAAAACATCCCCGACATTTTTGATTGTAACCTCAACAAGAATTATCAGATTCTAATAATTTTTGGTGTAAATATTCTTGATACATCTTGCCATAAAACGACTGTTTAGTTTTCCACTTCACCCAGTGTCTCCTTCTGCACTACCTTGGGAAATCAGACCAAGCAAAATATGCGTTGAAATGCACAAAAACGTGAACAAAACATCCCCGACATCCCCGATCGTAACTTGAAGAAAGATTATCAGATTTGTGTAATTTTTGGCCGAAATATTTTGGACACAACTGGCTATTAAATGATTGTTTAACCTCTCGTTTTGCTTAACGTCTGCTTCTGCACTACCTGGGGGAAATCCGATCAAGTAAAATACGAGTTGAAGTGAATGAAAAAGTCAATAAATTTCATCTATTCAGATCTATGGTTCTCAACAGCCAGTCGATTACATGGTTTGGCTGTCTTTTAGACGTGTGTCTACCAGATGATGTTCAGAAATGCTTATAAATTCAAGAAGCGACTGATGAAGTCTGAATTTGTCCGAAGCAGAACATTATCGACAGTGCTGTCAACGAACAGAGAAAACATCTCCGTACCTGTGTTCACGCAGTGGGCCGACATTTCGAGCGATTTTGCTGTAGGCAGCTGAAAAACAGAACAATTACATGAAATATTAGCCAAAATGTCAAAAATGTGAACAAAATATGTTTTCAGCATTATTTGGATCAAGTAATAATACTGCATTAAATGAAAATGTAATATTTTGTTGGTTCTGGTTTCCACAGCAAAAGAGACATTGGGTGAGGTGGGAAATTAAATAATTGTTTGATGGCCACCAGTTGTCTTCGGAATATTTGTGCCAAAACTATTAAAATTTGATAATCCTTCTTTAAGTTAAGATCGAAAATGTCCGGGATGTTTTTTGACACACAGTTTAGTGTGACAGAGTCAGAACTAAGTGTGCGAAAATCGATGGATAAAACTGCTTGTAGTCATGCACGTCTTATGTATTCTACACCTAGTTTGTCCTTGTACTGATATAAATTTTTGCACTGCTTATTTGACCGGCAGCCGGTCAATTAGCTTCACCGGTAAAAACGAAAACGAGGCAGCTCCGCAGCTGCCTCGTTCTAGATCTGCCAACTGAGAGCTTCAGTTTTATTTAAGCCTGTAGCTCCATGGCTCTATAGCGGCAGCAGTATCAGTCGGTGTGATTAGCTTACGCGTTAGTGACTAGAATTATTTTTTAGCTTTAATATTATGGTGTCGGGTTTTTTTTAGGGTTTACGATGTAGGGCTAGGGTTAGATTTTGGGTTAGGGTTAGCGTTTTACAAAGATTTATGTGACAATAATACACACCAAAAAGTAAGCGTAATATTGGTGATAAGTTTACGCTGCTTCACGCATGTACGAAACTTGCCAACTGCGATCTGTGGTAGCTTACTTGAAGGCTTGTCAGCTGGGCCTGTCGGCCGCTGTGTCCCTGCGGTTGTTTAAAGCGGTTGCCGGTCAAATATTTTAATTGTGCCATAATTTTTTGAAACTTTCCATAGTTGATAGTTACCTCCGCCAAGAAGGTAATGTTTTTGCCAGACTTTGTTTGTCTGTCTGTGTGTTAGCAAGATAACTCAAAAAGTTATGGACGGATCTTTCTAAAATTTTGAGGGTATGTCGGGAATGGCACAAGTTACCAGTGATTCAATTTTGGGGGTGATCCGGAAGGAATCCTGGATTCTGGATCACTTTGAAATTTTCGTTACCATTGCTTTCAATGGGGCATAAGGGAAACCGCTGCAAAACCAAAGACGGTGCTGCCACCTAGCGAACAACATTGCCTTGGCGGACATTGTGTTAAATTCTACACTGTGTCTCAGAAAACATCCCGAACATTTTCAATTGTAACTTGAAGCATTATTACCAGATTTCAATAATTTTTGGTACGAATATTTCTGAGGCAATTTGCTATTAAATAAGTGTTTAATTTCCCACCTCACCCAAAGTCTGTTTGTGCACTACCTGCAGAAAATAGAACCGACAAAATATTGCTTTTTACCCAATGCAGTCCATTCCATTCCATTTATTTGAAAATCAGTCCACAAGGGACCATTGACACACACAGCAAACAACACATAAAAGCACAAAAACACACACATAAAAGAAATACACATAAAAGAAACAAAATGTAGTATGAACAGTAAGAAATGCATTAAAAACAGTATTATTGCTTAATTTAAATAAAGCACAAAACATATTTTGTTAGCTTTTTGACGCTTTGGCTGATATTTCATCCAATTGTTTTGTTTTCCAACTGCCCACAATAAAATTGCTTGAAATGTGGGCGCACTGTGAGAACGCAAGCATGGAGTTGTTTTCCGATTCATTGACAGCAATATCGATAACGTTCTGCTTCAGACTACTCCAGACTTTGCCAGTCACTTTTTGAATTATTCATAAACATTTCTGAACGCTGCTGTATGAAGTCAAACCTTGCAATCGAACGGCTGTTCAGGCTGTTCGGGCCACAGATTGCAATTAAATGATACATGGAATTTATTGAAGTTTTTTCATTTATTTCAACACATAATTTGCTTGGTCTGCATTCCCCAGGTAGTGCAAGAGCAGACATTAAATGAGGTGGAAACTTAAACAGTCATTCAATAGCCAGTGGTGTCAGAAATATTTACGCCAAAAATTATTAAAATACGATAATGTTCTTTTAAGTTATGCTCGATAATGTCGGGGATGTTTTTTTCACGTTTTGCGCATTTCAACGCATATTTCGATTGGTTCTGTTTTACCCTGCTAATGCACAAAAAGACTTTGGTGAGATGGGAAATCAAACGTTTATTTAATGGCAAATTGTCTCAGAAACATTTTTACCAAAAAATTGTTAAAATCTGATAATCCTGCTTTAAGTTACAATCAAAAATGTTTGGGATGTTTTTTTGAGACACACTGTAGAACTGCATTTTCAAGATGAGCCACTGTGAATACTGATTTGTAGTTTTACTTTTTGAAATTGATGTATTGTGGAATAGCTTAACGACACCTGCAGCAGACGCCATTGTGTATTAAGATAAAATATTATCAGTTCAAATTCGTTTATTTGATTGATGTGCGTATACAAAACAGATGCTGGTTGAAGTACAGTCGTTCACAGTGGATTGTGTCAACACCGATACTCGCTACGTTACTCGTAAGTACTCGTTGCCTGCAAAAACCGATTTTGCAAATAAACCTACATTAACGAGATAATCAGTTAGTCATGACACGACAAAATTAAGACTCACATAGGGGCTTAGCTGCAGCGGCTTACATTTTAAATTGGCCCAAAATTGCCGAGATAATAGTTAGGGGTACTTTTATATTCACAATAATATTCAGTTAGGCCTACCAGATTGGTAGTTAGGTGTGCGTATTATAAAAAAAAATTGAAAAAAAAACAAAACAGAAAACCTAGCATGCAAATGCGACGTAATTTGCGCATTTAAAGGTTTTTTTATTGCCTGGCCTGCAATCAACTCAAATGTGGTTTAAAAAGGCCAAGTAAAATGGAGAGTCCAAAGCCCCCTGACTCACTCCCTAGCACCACCATTGCTGCCAGTTTGTTGCAATTAATGGTTTCTGCTGATTCGATCGCACCCAGCTGCCGGGGTGGAATTAAACTCGGACGGAGATTACAGCGCTTTGTCGCTTTATTACCTCTCATCACGAGTATGCAAGAATCTAATTTTAACCACACACAGCGTACACTACGAGGGCAGGACCACTACTAAAGCTGCAATCCCAGACTCCATTTCTTCGATTTATCGTGGACATGTTGCTGGACAACAAGTCGTAGGCTTACAGCAAGTCCACAACATCGCTTCATGTCGATATCCACTAAAGCGAGTACATGTAGAATATGTAACTCAATGATGTCGAGATGCTGTGGTGGAGCCTGAAATAATAATAAAAAAATTTCTACTGCACATCTTCTTTTGATTATCCTCAAATTTCTTTTTTCTTGCCTCTCGACCTTCCCTCTTTTTTGTCGTGTCCCTAAATCGCTCCCCTTTCCCCATTTTCCTTTTTTCTTTTATTTTTAATGTGGTTTCTTTTCCCCGTTTCTCACTTTTGTTTCCTTTTCTGTTCCCTCCCCTTAGAAGTAGGTCTCTCTAATTCAGCTAGAAATCTGGGGATTACCGTGAGCTTCCCCCTGCGGTTTCTGGTGCGGAGTTTCAGCCAAAATCAAATTTGATGCATTTTAGCAATAAAAGATGACATTTGGTGGCAACATTTTTGGAGATTTTCTGTAGTATTCGACTCAGAATTTGACAGTACTTTGCATTAATGATGCAATTATTCTTCATTGCTAAAATGCTACTGCACATAAGGTAAATTCGTAATCCTACCACACGCTCGACATTTCATACAGTTAGGTGTCGGAAAACACTATTTGTGGAATGTTGATTTGTTGTACAACAAGCTGTAAAACGAATTCAAGGAAGTGGAGTTTGAGCCCATATAGCAGCGTGATTAATGATGGCACGAGAGAAGAAATTAGACTTGCTGTTATACGTGACCAGCTGAGATGGGGAGAATGGTGACTGATTGGTTCGTTTGACTCTGACTATAACGCCAGCCGGGCATTTATGACGTCTCGCGTTTATAGGGTGTTTACACGATCCAGCAAACGTCCAGCAAACTTACAGCAAACGTTCAGCTCCATTATAACATATGGCAGCAAACTTTCAGCAAACGTCCAGCATTACGGTTGCTGGAAGTTTGCTGAACGTTTGCTGGATCGTGTAAACACCCTATTAGTAAAGTCTGAGTCGAAGTCTAATTAACTACCGAACCCAGCTTAAAACGTTTATTCGCCCGCCAGATGGCGTGTGTGTCGTTCAGCAAGACTTCCCTGTAGGGGAGCCGTATTTAACCGCCCCTCTTTGAACTCCCCATAGGAACACTGATGTCATCAGTAATATGTGCATATAGCATGCAGACGCGTAATGAAAACGGGAGAGAGTGCAGCCACAAAACTGAACTCAACTGAAGTGACGCGGCAAGCAGGGCGAACCCATTGGTCATTGGTTGACGCGTACTTGCGTTAATCTGTGCTTACTGTAATGCATTACTGCTTGCCCATTGGTCAGTTTGTCGAAAACTACACCATGTCAGCTCAGTTTAGTTCAGTTATGGCGCTATGAATGCGATCAGATCGGAGAACTCCAGCAGCGTACATGTACGTAAGATTTGCCAGTGATGTTAACAACATCGAATTATTAAAAAAACAAAAAAATTCATTTAGGCTTACTTTTGAAGCCAAAATCATGATCAAAAGCAATTGTTCCCAAGACCAAGACCGTAATTTTTTCACGACCAAGACTTTTGCGTCCAATGGTTTAACGTCTCAGCTAAATAAAGTCCACATTTAATGCAATGGTGTAAAAATATCGTGGCAGCTAAAGTAAAGGTTTATCTGAAGCAATTTGAATGCCAGAATTTTGAATTGTATGACTTCGAAAATTTCTTTGTCGTGGGCAATCTATGAGCTCTAGCAAGTTTTGTGTTTAGCCTAATTTTTCAGGTAGGCCTATTCGTTACCGCGCATACAAGGTGTCGTCTGATGTGTGTTTCAGATAAATTTCTGTTTTCTGTGCAACATCGTGCGAGTTATCGTGACTAAGCTGCGAGCAGTCAACTCGCCTGACACCGTTCAGACCAAGTCTGTCACGCGCTTTGTTTTTATTCCCCGTAGCACACTATGAGAACCATACACTGAAAATTTGAATTTTAAAATTTTAAATCATTGTTTTAGATTTACGAATATTTTTGCGAATTTTTAAATGTTTAGATTACTACACCGTGTTTCAAAAAACAGCCAATTTTTTGTCATAAATGTGTCAATTTTTTTACCGATTTTAATAATTTTTAGCGGGGGCGTAGAAAATGCAAGTACTGGAAAATGCAAGTACCAGTACGGAAAATGTAAGTAAAAATGTGAGTAAAAAACTGGACATATTTGCACTTACGAAAAAAACAAATATGGAAAATGCAAGTACGAATTTGCAGGGATGGAAAATGCAAGTACAAAAAATGCGAGTACGTGTCTGTAAATATTTTTTGGTGGAAATTACAGATGGTAAAATGAGTAGTAACTCATTTACATGGGTTACGGAAGGTGGGGATCTTGGTACAGCTGACTGGGGTTGCCTAGCCGGCCGCTGCGCCAGCCTGTGTCTGCAGGCTGCACACGGTGGCCGTGCGGCAGGCGGCTCTGGTTAGTGACGAAAGCGCGTTAGAGGCGTGCGCATGCTCGCGATGATGCGCTATACAAATTGACAACTTTTACCTTTCTTTGTAAGTAAGTAAGTAAGTAAATGATTTATAAAGCGCCAAAGTCTCAGAAAGAATCAGGGCGCATAAAAAAGATTAAAACAGCTGAACATAATCTGCAATTTTTATGTCTCATTGTAAAGTCATAACGCAGTATAAATTGCCACATCGACAAAAACGGTTTATAGGCCGATGAAGATTAGTAACTAGGGTTAAAGAGTACCGGTAGGCTTACAGTCACTTGTAGTGTCCGAGTTAGAGGAGTTCAGACAGCGAATGAAATCATAACTGGTAGAAAATTATGAAGCAATTCTTTCACTTTGTTGAACGCCACAATGTACAAATCTTTAGTTGTCCGTACCATAAAAATGAAACAGATGGGAAACATATATTGCTGGCGGGCAACAAAGATTGTAAAGAGGTGATAGAACTAGTGTGGTTCTATAAGTAGCATCAAAATGCCAAAAAAATCAAGCTGTGCAGGCCTATTTGATGCAAATATGCAAGCAGTTCCGGCATCAGAAGTGTTTACTTATCCACGAAAGAAATGTTGGCCATTGCAAGTACAAAACTTTTGAAATGTGCAATGATTGCACATTTCAAAAGTTTTGTACTTGCATTTTCAGTTGCCCCTTTTTAGCATGAAGATGGCCAAGACGATAGAATTATGTAAGATGCACTTTTTTTTACTTTGCCTCATTTAGGGAGCCTATGTCAACGCACTACCGTGTGAAACACAGATGCTCCGATTTTGCATAATGCTGAGCTAGTGTCTCCAGTAAACGTTGTAACAATTTAAAAATAAGGCACACAATAAGTGAAATGTACTTCATTTGGCAGAATTGCAAGTTTGTATAACAACTCGGTTGCAAATTATCAAAGTTTATGCCCTAAGTGTGCCTAGCATACACGGACACAGTGGCTTAGATGCAACACCACTGACTGATAACGAAATCAAAGATTAACTGATCAAACTGCATTTACTCATCGATTAGACAATCATGTTTTAAGCTCATCAGTCAGCTATTTTGTTGTCTGATATATTTACCTGAAAATATTTAATATCACAAAATTAATAAATCACGTGGCACTCTCTGTCGAATTGATAATGCAAAAGTGAGCTATCGGATACAAATAATCACCGCAAAATGTAACAATTTGGCGCATCTGTGTTTCACATGGTAGTGCGTTAACATAAATTAGTTGAGGTGGAAAATAAGTTCACCTTACATAATTCTATCGTCTTGGCCATCTTTGTGCCAAAAATTATTAAAGTTGGTGAAAAGTTAACAAAGTCATGAAAAAAAACAATTTTGACTGTTTTTTTGAAACACGGTGTAGTTTTGCGTAAAAACGTACGTACAGGGTGGACCAAAAATGACCCAACTTGTTTTTGTCAGAACTGTGTTAAATTTCCACCAAATTTGATCATTTTTGGCGCACAGATAGCCAAGATGATAAAATTATGTGAGGTACATTCATTGTTTATCTTACGTACTTTATGTCAATGTACTACCGTGTAAAATGCAGATACTCCAAATTGTTAGCCTACATTACGTGGTGAGTATCAGTATCAGATTGCTCTCCTTTTCATCATCGATTCGAAAAAGGGTGTTACGTGATTTAATAAGTTTGTGGTATTAAATATTTTAGGCTGAAAATACCAGACAAACAAAACAGCTGACTTATGAGCTCAAAACACATCTAATCCTTAAATGAGTGCTGTGATATTGATCCGTTGATCGTTAATGCCGCTATCAGCCGTGGCTTCGCGTCTAAGCAACTGTGTAGGCCTACATTTTGAGCATATATTCTAAAAATTTGAAAGCAGTTGTTACACAAACTTATAATTCTGCTAAATAGACCACATTTTAGTTTATTGTGTGCTTAATTAAGTCGTTAGAACTTATACGGGCACAACAACTCAGCATTATGCAACAATTTACAGCATCTGCATTTTACACGGCAGTGCATTGACATAAATTAGGTGAGGTGGACAATAAGTGTACCTTACATAATTCTATGGTCTTGGCTATCTGTGTGCCAAAAATTATCAAATTTGGTGAAGATTTGACGAAGTTCTGACAGAAACAAATCGGGTAATTTTTTGGCCCACCTGTATTTTATAAATTTGGTAAGATTCGTGAATTTTTAGTTTTACGAATTTTAAATGGTAATTTTTAAATTTCCAATAATCCACGGTTACACGAACTACAGATTAAAGAATAAGCAATGGAGTATCAAGAAGGACACAAAAGGGGTGACGCCCCCTTTCAAATTTTAGTTGTGAATGCAAGTTTGTGCAAACAAAATTTATACCCGCTACATAAAGTTTGCACGCTTTTTGCGTCCGAAAACGATTTTTGTGAATAATGTTTATAATAATCTTTAATCGCAATAAGATGCAGCATACAATAAAAAGTACAATACAATGCAGAAGCTAATTACTAAAAAAACCTAAGCTAAAAGACAATATTAAAAAGAAAACAGAGACGATCATGTGTATGTCACAGCATACAGCATTATGATATGCAGCGGCAGCTTGGGGTGAAAAGGTTAAAGCAGGAAATTTCCGACAGATGAGAAGCCTATGGGTACTCAAAATTTTAATTCTGCCCACAAATTTCGTTGAAACGCGAAAATTTAAACTTCGAATTTTGCATTATTGGAAGAAAATTTTCGACAAAAAGAAAAATCCCGACATGCTAAAATTTAGGGAGGGCACAACACCAACGATGATGTGTTTTCATTGCGTGGTTGCTGAAGGAAAACGGTTCGTGCAACTCTGATCTTGATTCCTCTACTCGGCCTGCAGTACATGCTGTTTCCAATGCGTCCGCAAGAGGGCAGCACGCTTGATGACGTCTATCTCATCACCGTCGCCATAGTAACCTCTCTACAGGTGCGCTCTGACGTCAACTGAAGAAAACTTTCTCTTCTTATGTTATTATTAATGCAATAGTCTATACTATGCCCCTATAGAATGTTTATCATATATACAGTATACAGTAAACAATAGCAGTGATGAATAAGTAACAATGTGTCCGAAAAAAACTAATCCCCTAGACATCGTACGATAGAAATGTCAAATCTGAAGGAATCTAAACAACATTTTGTACACGTAAATTCCAGTAAATTGCCAAAGCGACGGCTAAATTTTGTTCGAAAATATTATTTTTGAGCGGAGTTATTAATTGTTGAGTATCACAATATTTTTATTTGGGAAAAAGCAACCAGGCTGCTAAAGAGGGCACAGGCCCATCAAAGCTGGCCACCCAAAAGTCAAATAAGGAAAATGCAATACATGCACAGAAAAACATACAGAATTGAAATATGCTGAGTATAGCCACCTAAAAATGTCTAAATCGTATCACATACAATACGTCAAAACCAATTAAACCATTATAGGGCCTATCTTTCTAAATGATCACCAGTAGATAAACAGTATTTTAGTAATAAAACCGCAGATATAAATGCGCACAACATCAGGTTATACACTTGTTAACGGCAATATTAAAGAACTCGCACATCGAAAACAGCAACACTGACATAAGGTGATATTATTCAGCAGCACATTGACAGACAGTCAGTGTGATGCGGGCAATATCACATTTGTGTCTTGTGATTGGTGCTGTTTTCGATGTGCGAGTTCTTTAATATTGCCGTTCACAAGACTATAAACTGATGTTTTGTACATTTATTATTATGGGGCCGTCCTTTCTAGAAGGAGGCCTCATCATGTGTTGATCCTGTCCGTCTGTCTGTCTCTCTGTCCCGTGCCTCCATTTAGAGGGAAAACGAAAAGGCCTACGAATACCAAACTTAGTAGGAAGAGTCCCTGGGACACCAGCACTCCGTGGACCAATTTCAAGGTCAAGTGGTCAGAGGTCAAGGTCACGGCAGCTAATTGCGTTGTTGGCGAAAAATCTCCATAACTTCGCCGCCTGTTGTCCGATCAACTTGATATTTGGCAGGTGGCGATCCCTTGCCGCCTTGCACTGGGTGACCTCGTTGCCATGGCAACGGCCGTTTCGTCCGTCTGTCCGTCCGTTTGTCCGTCGTGTGTCTCCACCTAGAGCGAAAACGAAATGGCCTAGGAAGACCGAACTTGATAGGAAGGGTCCCTGGGACACGAGCACTCCGTGGACCAATTTCAAAGTCAAAGCACTTACTCAACTGCAAGGACGGCCCCATAGCGGGCGGCCCCTCAACGGCCGCATCCTCTTGTTATATATAGGATTAATACCAATATAGGGGCTTACTTGTACAGTAAAGAACGGGCGTGAATACCGCGTGATGAATAAATATGCCAACTATAGACGATAAAAATAAATAAGAGGAGAAACCAACAAAATAACGAATCGTTATACTTGAAGAGATACAAAGTTGAAATCTACGACGACGAAAGACACAGTGTAGCATAACAAGTTCAGTTTTTTTGTGCGTTTGTTTTCCGCACACCATTTAGAAGAAGAAGAAGAAGAAGAAGAAGATTCCGCATAGACAGCTAGGTCCATTGCGAGGGAGCTCATCCCCTTGACGGCACTTTGAGCCGGCGAGGGCGAAGCCCAATTAAGCTAGCATACAGCCCAAGTCGGCCGGGTTAA
>Ga0209367_1008171_pt1 | contig 14322 bp, 8 predicted proteins | sample WorMetLIZISLAND2_FD_187412 | JGI IMG/M metagenome (GOLD analysis project Ga0209367, IMG submission 187412) | Marine gutless worms symbiont microbial communities from Max Planck institute for Marine Microbiology, Germany - Olavius geniculatus... ... | reverse complement strand
TAAATATCCAATCTCTCACATCAGCACCATATGGCCACATAACCTCATCAAAAACCCTATCCTTGTCATGAACATCAAGCACAATTTTAAAAGCAGCAACCATGCGGCACGACTAGGTATAGGCCTATACTGGGCAGAATTGTTGACAGCGAACCCAGCAACTAGTCATCGACGTTCATGGCCCGTGTCTAGGGACTTGACAGATGACAACCCATTCGTCCAGAGACTGACAACGCGTCATCCTGCGGTCGACAGAATTACCGCAGCGGAAATTTCTTGTTTCCTGCGTCGACGCGAAACGACCTACCATCCGCTGCCACGTCTGCAACGTCGCTGTCGGTTTTCTTTAAAGCATTCTCACACATGCGACGACATCAAATGATAGGAAAAAACAAGCTAAAAACCACAGCGTAAAATAACTTACCGGTATTTTATTCCAGAGCAGTACGATAAAATAAAACTTAATTGTCACTTTTAGCGCCATGTTTTGCTTTATGAACTATCATCTAAAACACTAGTTATCCCAACATCGTAGCACGGCGGGAAAAAAGCAAGGTTGCGCAGACATCTTACAGTAGGCTGTATACGGTTGGCGGATCTCTGTAAGCTTAATCTAAATTTATTGGCAATTGGGCAATAGAATATAACATAGTGCTTTGCGAGTGGTTTTTATGTAAACCGGCATGGGTTTGGTCAGTCAACCCGGCAGTCATAAAACATTTCTACACTGTGTTCAATAAAAAGTAACCCCCTGGACATCGTATAATATAAATGACAAATCCGAACGAATTTGAACAAAATTTTGAACGTTTAATTTTTAATAACTTATTGTAACAATCACCAAATTTCGTTGAAAAATATGATTTATTAGCAAAGTTAATAGTTGTTGACTATCGATAACAAAATATCTCCATTACCAGTATGGTGTTACATAAGTAAATTCCTCTGTAATATGTACATTTGCGTAACCACAGCAAACGACATTTGACTTCGATCGAAATTCTGCAGTAACAAGGCATCGTCCGTCATCAATCAAAGTATTAAATTTGAGTTAAATCTTTTAGCTCAAACACTGGTTACAGCGACTTTTGTGAGGTCATTCCAAAACGTGAAGTGTCCAGTATAAAACAACCGTTTGTTCAATCCTGCCAGTGTTCGCGGCTTGTTGGGAAATTACGCGATAAACTTTTCGCACCATACTTTTTCTCTGGTCTCAACAGCTTAATTAAAACACAATTGTTCGCAGAATTGCCATTTTGTTGTTGTTTACGATTGCGTCAACAAACGTAACTTCCGACCGAGCGACTGCAGTATGCAACGCCATTGGTAACGGAGATAATTTGTTATCGATATTGAACAATTAATAACTACGCTGAAAAACGATACTTTTCAACAAATTTGGTGATCACTTCAGCAATTTACTGGGGATTAAGTGGACAAAATATTATTCAGATTCATTCAGGTTTGACATTTCTATTGTAAAATATCTAGGGGGTTCCGTTTTCCGGGCACAGTGTATAGCACTTTTTGGCGCGAGCAAATCTGATATAAGAATAAGGTCAGCAGAGAGTCGGTTTAATTGGATTCGTTAGCGTCAAGAACATGCAACAGGAATTAATACAAATACAATTAAACAGATAAACACAGCTGATCCTCTAGGCATTCGCCTTACGCAATGTGATCCGTCAGTCCGTCTGCGTCTACTGTCAGTCGATTTCATCTAGGCCTACATTTGTTTTTAAGTCGCGAATTGAATGTTCTCGAAAACCCAAAATGTTGGAAAAAACCCATGTAACGAGTAAAAGTAAACCAATTTACAGATCAGACGCGAAGTTCGAAAAACGAAACAATTTCTGAACCAAACAGTATGCCACGACTTCCATACCGAAAGCCACGAAAAATAAAAATGTATAGAGGTTTCGGTGCACTTACAATGTTATAAACCATAACATGTTCCGAAGCATAAAGTGTAACGAAATTCACATATTTTGTGTCCGTTTGTGAATATGGCGTCACTTATGTGAATTGAAAACGAAATGCCATTGACGTATGAAATTCGTTAGGTTGAATTGCGACTTTAACTTGCAGATGAATTTGTTACTATGAACAGATGATGTACTTTTCTCGAACGAATAACGATAGGCTGAACTGATAGAGTCGCAGGTCTAGAACTTGCACATTTAAAATAGGTTTCACGAAGTTAACGTGTCGTTCGTTATCATCATCGTAGCTGGAGCAGTAACATTACAGTGTTTAGCACCACAATCATTACTCCGTCCACATTATAACTCTGGCACATGGTTTTTGCCAATTTGTCAAAATCAAATTCAAGGACTTTTCAAGGACTTTCAAGGACCATACAAAAATATATTAAAAAAAACTGAATTAAATCAAACCGCACTTTTATAAGCATATATAAGCAGGTTCAGTTTCATTCGACAATTTAAAACTTTCAAGCATTAATCAAAAACTGGAATTATAAAAAAAAAACAGTAATGAAGTCTGTTTACTTTTTAGACTCAGGCAACATTGACTGTAAAAATCAGTTGTTCGGTCACGGCGTTTTGGAAAATCAAATTCAAGCATTTTCAAAGACCTTCAAACACTGATTCAAGGATTTTTGAGGACCATGTCTGTTTTCAAAAACTTTCCAGGCTTTGAAAATCTGGAAAAAAAAACTCAAGGACTTTCGAGGACCAGCAAGAGCTCTGCTTGCACTGGTAGAATTAAACTTCGCAGACTTACGAGATCGTTTTTCGAGCTGTTCGGTTTTCGCATACTTTTATTGTATTGCTGCTTTTCCGTTAGGTTATTTTATTCGTACAAAAGATTAAACGAGACTTCTTATACGATAATGCATTGTCGGCAACGTATGACTTAGAGGGTTACTGACTGCGAAACCCGCTGACTGCAGACTCGAGTATAGACCTAGGCCTACCCATAGTCGTGGATGACTCCACCACGCCACCAATATCTACCGTCCAATACTCCATGAATGCTGATGATGCGTCTATCGTATATCACTGCAGAAAGACTGCTTCTTTTCTATTTTAGTCCTTTAATAGGATGCATCCATATAGCGACGCGTACGTTAATGAGTCAGAAAAAATCGACAGGAGCAGACGAGCAAATGCGCTACATGAACATATTGCCTAATTACCGCGTACAGCGTCAGCGATGAGGACGATGACGCAAACTAGTTAATTTGGTTATTTATCGCATACGCTCTCTATGTTTAGAAACGTTGTTACGAAAAAAAGTGCAAACACTGCCCGATCGACAGACTCGCCAGAATTTCTTATCCGCTAAAAACAAGAAATCTGTGCAAAAATGCTCATGTTCCTGTTCGCAGGTAATCTTGGTCTATCTCCACCCGTTTCGCCGCAATTCACTCTTTTGTAGCCGAAAATCGCCAAAAATCACTAATAACCCTTTTTTTAGGGTTCAAGGTCATCAATGATGATACCATCAAAAAGCACGCCATTGGTGCTTGTTATGGTAAGCAACATGTCTGTGTCTATCTGCAATCGTTTTCACGATAGACAAGCCAACAGCGGATAAATGACCACTTTTTAAAGGGGTACCCCTCTCTGACACCCGCGTGCGCAAGCCTCCTTGAATCTAAAGCGTTTGGACTTGGACTGCTAAAGTCTACATGTAATGCTGAAAATTTCATACGCAGGTTGACTTGGTCTATCTCCAGCCATTTCGGCGCAATTCACTCTTGAAATGCGTGTCGCAGCCCAAAATCGCGAAAAATTTACTACAACCCCTTATTTTGGGGGTTCAACGTCATTCAAGGTCATCAATGTTGACATTCCTAAGAAGCTCGTCGCCAGTGCTTGTTGTGATAAGCAGCATGTCTGTGCCTATCTGCAACCATATTCAAGTTAGACGACCCAATACCGGTAAAATAACGTCTTTTTAGAGGCGGTGCCCCTCTTTCGCCCTTTCGTTTGAGGGGACCCCCTTGACCTAGGGGCATGAAATTTTGTCTCGAAATAATAGAGACTCTAGGCTATCATACGGTGAAAACCCGAAGTCTTTGTCTTATCTGGGCTTGGAACGGTACCGGGACGTAACACCAAGACAGACGGACGGACAGACAGACGGACAGAATTACCGTAGCTAATACGCGCTATAGCTAGCTCTAGCGCGTAATTACTACTTAGGTAATAGCATTATTATAGTAATAGTGATCTTGGCCAATAGGTGTAAGCTCCGCATGAAGCGTATATAATCACAGAGTCATTGGCGTGTGATGGCACAGCACGACTCGTCTCCAAAGATCAGCATGACACGGTGTTTTGATGTCCCTGGAAAAATAACTAAAATAGCCAAGCCATATGTTTTGTTGACAACCTGGGTAGCAAGGGTCGTATGTACAAAACAAAATAGGAAGAATAGCGCTGCGGATGTACCTATAGTTATTGTGAATGCTATACATCTTACTTTTGGTGTGAGTGCACTGAATTTTCTTTTCTTTACTTTCTTTTTTTGATTATGTCATATTGTTGTTATGTTGTGTGCAACAATGGGTAGCCTGTTGTGTGCAACAATGGGTAGCCAGCATTAATGGAAATGTACCTTACTGGTGACTTTTCTGTGTTATTAACTATTGTTTTCTTATTATATTTATGGTTATGAAAAATAAACTCTCTCTTACTTCTAAGCTAATATCGGTGATAATGAAAATAAAATAATATGCAAAGTATGTAGATTAATGCATTTATGATATAAAAGCTGATTCTAACTGAGAATCGGAAGCTGACAATATTTTGTCGGCTGTCCTGCTGAAATTTTTCGAAAGCAACAGCATTTGGTGGTAATTTTGCTTTTGAAGACATTCTTGCTTGTGCACTGGACGAACAGTGCTATCTGGCAGCATCTGATACTCATTTTGTTTATAAATGACAAGAAAGAAATTTGATTATTTGTGTTCTGCACTCATATTGGACTTTGTCGCTATGTAGAGTCGTTCTGCCCTGGTTGTGTGGTTCCAGCCCTGCCCAATTACGTGGTAAACTAGGCGTCTGCCCAGCGGTGGGGCGGCTCGCCACAACTTCCCATCTTCGGTCATGTGCAAGGCATAGCCCCGCCATTGGCCCCGCCACTTTCGGTGGGACTATAAAAAAGAGACCTGGTACGAAGTCAAAAAAGAGAGCCTGGGGAGTAACGAGTTAGCCAGTCCGTCACGGTGGTTGTTATGTGTATTAAACCAGTCATTAGCATTAACCACCGACTTTTGTTTTATGTCTCTCGTCGATAATGCACACACAGCCTACAGGCTTGAAGAGCAACCCCACGACCGTGAGAGATCACCGCCGGAGCCGCAGGGCAGTTCTACCAGCGGGGCGGCGATTTTTTCATCAGCAATCGCAAATCCGTAACTCTGTAGGCAAACTGTTTTAGTAGCCAGTCAATTAGCAATCGTTCATTTAAATGTTGCAAGCGAACGAAAGAGCTAACGAATGCTTTTCGTAGGATTTTGTTGTCTAAACTTATAACATTATTTCAAACGCAACGAGTCCTACCTGTTTGGTCCTATGCTTATTATTGGTGTTGATAATGATAAGTTACTGCTGAGCGAAATACATGCATTATGGATGCCGGATGATGCTCCTAGTTGTTAACAAACTTTTTTCTGCATTCATGCAAATGAGATACGAACGAATGGAGAAAATCGTGATGCAATAAACAGTAGGCTCGTCACAAAACGTGAAACAATGAACTCGGATTTGTTGTGTAGCATGCCGGGCTAATATTGCTGTCACTGAATCTAATTTTGAAAGATTTAGCGTCTGAATCTATCTGATTCATTAATACGATCGGAAACCTGCATGGCCTCGTTCCTGCAGAAACACGAATTATCTAGTAAGTAAAGTGAATTAATGCCAATGCGATTTGAACGAATCACGATAAATGTAGTTTTCTCCAGCATGCAGTTGTCGCTTGTTGATTGACGTAATTCCATAGTATGTCATATTATGTTGTTCTATTGGCGCTGAATCATTTGCTGCTCCGGCTGCACGATGGACGTCCTCGGTGCAATCGCTTCGACTTCGAGGGCTTCCTGGATCAAAGCGCAGCAGCCGCAGAAGCAATGCAGACACAGATCTTTGCCGTGGCTGCCTTCGATACCGCGCCGTTCGCGGATTATTCCTCGGACCTTGCTCCGGAATAAGACGTTGACGATAGGCACGAACGTGAGGCAGGCGTGCAGACGGAAGGACTCGTCAACCTTCTCGGCAACCTTGCCGACGACATAGCACGGCGCGAAGTAGGTCAAAAGACAGACGTAGCTGTTGCGGAAGCAACCGAATAGTCCGTGCTGCCAATTTCCCATCCTGTCTTGCTGGCTATATGCGGTATGCCTGTCTCACACCAACAGCAACACATCAAGATGCGATTCACTATCACTGAAGTAAAACAAGTAATTTGAGAAAAGCTCGCGTGACGCGCGACAGCAGCGGTCCTGCCACCTGGGCAATCGTGTACAGTCACACTAGTCGAGCCAATAGCGGCAAAATAAAGTTTTTCTAAGGGGTAAGCTTACCCCTCTGATGCCCTTGTTCGAGGGGAACCCATTAACCAGGGGCACAAAATTTTGTCACAATAAAGTAGATTCCGTGGGGCAGCCCACAGTGAAGATTTGGTGATTTTAGTTCGCACCGTTTTGATAGGGCTGCAGAAAGTGACGGACAGACGGACGGACAGACGGACGTTTAGGCCATAACTGAGACACGCGAAGCATTACATGCTGTCGCGCGCAAAAAGTACGTAAATTTTTTTGGCACCGTGCATCAGGGACAGTCGCAATGCCGTGGTTAATGTAAAAGCACAGATGTCAGAAAAACGACTGTGATGCTATAGAGGTACATATTTTTCATGCACCAGAAGTCACCAAAATTGACGAATGACTTAATTAAACGCAATATTAATATACTGAAGCTGAAAATACCAAAATCGCCTTTAGGTTTACTCAACGTCAGAGATTTCAAGCGTCAACTCTTTTAGCTTTGGCTCCTATTAGGTTTAAGCTCGAGTTTGTTGGCATTGTTCTTGATTGAGTTAAAGACGGATATGAATAGGCTCGAAAAGCTAATCCAGTAAAGCAGAGCTTGTTAAATGCTTGCATGATTACAAACAAATTTAGCATTCATCACGAACGTGTTATCCTAACGCCGGGCCTAATTTCGAGTTCTGAGTGAACGCAGCTAGACTATCAAAATGTTCGACGTTTAACTGCGCACCGATGCACGTGACATTTGCTACACCTTATTGACCATGGGGAGCGGTCTATCTCGACAGCATTAAAATAAGTACGTAACTGACATTTGCAGCACAAGTTTTGACCTCATATGCTAAGCGTCAGTCTCGACGTTGGCTTAGTAGGTTTGGACTTGTTCACGTTCTGACATTATTGACTGTCTAGAGAGTAACAAGAAATATTATTAGAACTGCCATTATCGTTACATAATTATGCTCGCTTATAATAAACAGTTTTTTTTACAATTTTAGGCATAGGTCGATTTTTTTACTTGCGACAGCAGAATGCTTCGCGCGTCTTAGCCGTCGTCTAGGCGTCTGTCTGTCACACTCGTGATCTGTATCAAAACGGTGCAAGCTAAGATCACGAAATTTTCACTGTGGGCTGCCCAATAAACTCTAGTATATAGTGACAAAATTTCGTGCCTCTGGGTGAGGTAGTTCCCGTCAAACGAGGGCATCAAAGAGGGTACGTTATTTCGCCGCTATCAACTCTTGTAGTGTGAAAACGGTTGCAGATAGGTAGGCCCTACAGACTTGCTGCATATCATAACAAACACTGGTGAAGGGCTTTTAAAATATGTCAACATCGATGACCTTAAACGACCTTGAACCCCCTCCTTTTCCCCTCTCTAAAAAGGGGATTTTGGTGAATTTGTTCGCAATTTTTGGCTGCTGCGCACATTTCAACAGTAAATTGCGACGAAATGGTTGGAGATAGACCAAGACAACCTGCATATGAAATTTTCAGCATTAAACGTAGATTTTTTGAATTTTTAAACGTTTGCCAAATGAGTCCAGGTTAATTTCTTTGAAATTGTGGACATTGGACCATAGAAGAGTTCGGGCTAACCTGATTGAATTGTTCAAAATGGTCCGCGGGTTATCGACAGTGGATGTCAACACATTCTTTGAATTCGACAATACTGGACGTACAAGGGGTCATTACCTGAAGCTAAAGAGGGGACGTGTCAGCACTGACTTGAGACAGCACTTCTTCACTGAACGAGTTTTTTACACCTGGAATCAGCTTGAGTCATCAGTGGTTGAATCTGAGTCATTGAACATTTTGAAGTCAAAATTACAAAGACTGCATGACAAAGATGAGTCTTTCTTTGGGCAACATCCTATTGACTTCGGAGGCCGAGCCAGTTCCCCTGGGGAGGCCTCATCCGGTAAGCTATCCGGTAAGCTAAATGATTTTGCGATAATGTGGTGAAGCGTACGTTGTAAATGTGAAGGCGACGGCGTCTGTAGCAAAGTTGCTTGATTGCAAATTTATTGCAAATTTACCGCCGAGTATTTTACTGAAAGAGTTCTGAAAGTCGGTAAACACTTGACGAAGTCGTTAGATCAGTGAAAGACGTTCTGTATCATCCGACGTAATAATCGACATGTGGCCACCCACGGTGCTCTAAGACCACACGTACCTCTACATGAAGTTTTGTACGTACGTGGCTGTGTATACGACTCAAAGTTCGGGTAGGCTATCGAGTGTTCGATGTTCGTAAAATAGCCGAACTCCAATAGACCGCTCGCTTAATTGAATGATCCATCAATTTGTGCTGTCAGTTTGCTATACAAAATACGACTATCGCTCGACGAGCGCTCGGAGAACCAGCTTCGTCGCTCACGCATAATTTGTCGAATGGCCTGATCTTACAGTCCTTGCGTTGAAAAATAACACGCGTAATGTAGTAAGTACAGAATGAGTGCCTATCAACGTCGCAAGGTCATAACTCAGAAGTGATCATTTTCTTGAATACGCCGCAAGAGTTATGCGGGAAGACGACACCGAGTAGAGACCTCAGCTTGCTTTAGTTCTAAGACGGCTCGGATAGCCTTTATGCGTGAATAAAAGGTTCGGGAAAGGCTGAGGAAAAGATGGTACTTAGCCATGGTGGATTATGTGCTCAGCTGCTGCAGTGAATAGCGCTATAATAGCTTAAGATATACTGTATAGCGTCTCTAGAGTAACCTATGAACGATGACGTATCGAGACGGATCTAAAATTTAGGCCCAATGAATATGAGAGTCCAAATCAGCTGCGAAACGAAAGTTGAGACGCCGCAGGCAAATTAACACTGACGTTTCATTCAAAACTAAAAATACGTTCTGTGGAACGAGGTATCTGTCCCATTGCCACGCCATGTAGCCTAGCAGCTGCCGCGCGTATAAGGAGGGTAGGTGCAAACAGTGCGCAATTATTATCTTTTGCGGAGACCGAGTTATACCGCTTTGAAATCTCCATTGGCTGTAATGCAAAATTTTGCAACTTTTGAAATCTTGCTATGGCAACATGGGTCGTTAGGGGTAAATTTAAATACACCATTAGATTGCCGACTCCGAAAATAGGGGGTAGGTAAACACTAAACACAGCTCGCAATTATCTTTTATGGGAACCGAGTTATACTGCTTTTAAGTCCCCATAGGCCGTAATGCCAATTTTTAAAAATTGGGGTAAAATAGGGGAAGGAGTTATCAGATTTTTATCCCAAACAAACTCTATCTTACTTTTCGGGCCCCGAATCACTGTGCAAAATTTCATCAAAATCGAATCAAAACTGCGGCCGAAGGAGTGTTTACAGTCAAACTGACAGACTGACAGAATGACAGACAGACGCAAGTGATTTTATAATCTGTCCCATGCTATGCTATAGCAATGGGACAGATAATAATCCCCACAATGCATAGTTAAGATCACTCTGACGTCTTTGAAGTTTCCGGTCGCTGACAACCGCTTGGGAGTTTGGTTCTGTCGCTAATGAGCGATAAAAATAACCTTCCTGTTCCACGGAAACGGGACGGATTACGCGTGAACCCCTTGTACATAGTTGTCATAACATTTTGGTGTATATTATGCATGCGCTACCGTTAGTTTCGTAAATAGACACGCGTTCTATTACTATACCTGTGTTATGGCCAGTTCACATCTGCGACGCCGACGCCAACGCGACTGAACTCAACTGTTAAGTTGAGTTGCTTTGTAGATGTAAATTGGCCATTAGAGGCATTAGGCGAAAAATACGTCAGGCTCTGTTGTGACTGCATTTAAATTATGCGAGCACTACTAGATGCAAATTTGATGCACGAAAGTCAACTCGACTGCACCGTGGCAGCTTAATTTTTTGCTGTGTTGTGTGCTTAATTGTCTGTACATGTGCAGGTTATCCGGATCACAAAATGGCTATAGGCCTATGTCACGTTATAATACCTATCGTTTTTGTACATTTTAAAATGTACGTTTTAAGACCTTTATCTTATATGGCGTTGACCTGAAAGGCTTATATGAATTTTTTGATTAGTTGATTAATTCCATAACTTATAAACCTAATTTCTAAATGTACTTTACTGCAGATTATCTGCTGCCTGTTAGCTCCATGGAGATAAGCCCATGTTTTGCTAATTTAAGCCCAACACATTTCACAATTTTTCCAGACAAGCAAAATGGCTCTACTGCGTCGCTCGACAGCCAATAGAACCAGAACATTTTTTCATGATTTGCACTAAAATTATCGCAAAGAGTAGGCCTAGCAACCGTAGATTTGTTATTTGCATGTACGTATATACTGCTCATATGTAATTTTTTTTGGCTGATCGTTAAGGTCGAGTCTTTGGTACGGTGTGTCGTCGACTCATTGTCGTCTGTTTGTAACGAATGTATTGTGACTAAACAGTGTTCAGTGTCACCGCTCTTTGCACGCAAAATTTCAGCGATCTAGTGCAAGGGCAACATTTTCAAATTCGGGGCTGAACAAAAGGGGACGCTGAAAATGCAAGACTGGAATTTGCGAGACTGCAATTTGCGGCACAAACGCGCTTAAAAATGCAGGTCTGTAGAATGCTAGGCTATGAAACCATCGACTTTGGATGACCTTGAAGAGTTATTACGCACTATGCTATGCAATCATATTGTGGCTAAACGGTACGTCCTAGTGAGCGTTCGATATAGCAGCGTCACCATAACGTGTATGAAACTGCAGTCACTTTGGGAAATCACTTTTTTAGCGACCCGAAGTCGGACGCTGGTTTTCGGATATAGGCGGTACGGTCGGCCCATTCTAGCGACAGCTGGGCTTTTTGTTTTTATTAGTTAAGTTTCTTGTATATGTGCGATATGGTTCAGCACAATGAACTTGATCGATTGATCACCAGAAATTACAGGGTTAACACAGCTACAATTAGCCTACCAGAAGTACACGACTGTAGCCTTTGTTTTGCCCAACATCACAGGCTGCGCTACTGTTGTAAGAGTGACTAGCCATTTCAATGGGAGACTCCAAAATTTGACCCCCGCATATCCCAAACACCTTAATTTTTTCATACCAAAATTTGCACAGATGATTACGTCCGGCATATCTCCCGATGTGCAAAATTTGGTAAAAATTTATTTACGAAGGGCTTCTTCACATATAGGTGAAATATAACGTCTGCGTGACTTTTTGTGCCTTCCTTTTTTCTTGCCGTCCTCTACAGAAAAAAACGACCGAACTGATTGTAACGCGCGATAGCTCACATGACGCGGTTTCACGCAAGGAAGTGTCTTTTGGGGGTTAGAGAATTTAAATTTAACATTTAACCTATTTTTTTCAAAAAAATATGAAAAATTACAATGGTGCCTATGGGGAAAATTAAACAATTCTGTAAACGGTCATAACTTTGGCTGTGTATAAGATAAAGTTGTAATTTTTGGTTCTAGGGAATGGTTTTCAAGGTCGGCCAATTTAACGGTGTCATTTATAGTAGTTGTGGTGTTAGTTGTAGTGGTCATTCTACTGTCAGATTTTATTCAGCTCCAGATTACTTCCAAAGGCAATAAAACTGCAAATATTTGTATAAAAAACTGTTCAGTTTGTAATACGGTGTAAGGGTGACTTCGTGGTGTTGTAGATATAAAACAGCACAAATCACAATTTAAAAATTCAAACATCACCATTGCACAATGTCAGAAGAACTTTGCTGACTGTGTAATGGTAAAGTTTGAATTTTAAAATTGTGATTTGTGCTGTTTTATATCTAAAACCACGATGTCACCCTTACACCGTATTATAAACTGAACAGTTTTTTTACACAAATTATACATATCTCCGCAGCATGACGACACATGATATCGCAGGTAGCCTACACATAGGGCCTATCATTCGTAAATACCGACGTTGGTCGAATGCAGAATTAAGCGCTAGACTTGATGACTCAATCGCAACGACTCGACAACTGACGCCGTGGATAACTACGTGCGGGTGTTGGCAAGAGGCTGATGTATGCGTAGGTTAGTTGGTGTTTACCATGATTAGAAGATAGGTGGTGTTTAGCTCGTCGCCAGGTCAACGCGTCTGCAGTTTTGCATCGTCCCTCCGATGCTCGAAGATCATAGCCTTAGGCCTATGCAAAAAGCAGATCGAACATCGTCGCACGTAGGCGTATGTAGCCAAAAAGCCGTACGGATGACATCTACGGATGAAGTCTACGGATCAGTAATGTGTGACGGTGCACTAACATGTTAAGGTGCAATAGCATGACGTAATCGTATACGTGGCAGCGAGCTACGTGGTAGGCAGGTGCAGTGCGTGCCCGGTCGGTGCATATAAAAGCACCGTCTCGTAGGTCCACCGTCACTTGCGTCTCCAGTCCTCGTATTTTTTACTGAACGCAAATCAGACCAGAAACACGTAAGTTCTGACAGATCGACGGATCTCCCTTGGACTGATAGGGCTCATCCGTAGGGCATTGGCACCCGTAGCACCGTACCGAAAACGTCGACGGATCGCTGGAAACTGGTAGCCAGATACGGATACCCGTCAGTATGGGAAGCACAGAAAGTCATCAGATAGGCAGTGAACCAACGGTTAAATATGACGAATCAGTTGCAGCAATAGTGAATGACGGATCAGCCTCGAAACCCTCCGCTTCGCTCGGAGCTGGACATACCGTCGACGAACCTTCAAACCCAGCAGTAGTGACAGATAGCAGCCGTCAAGCTACGGATCACATAGTAGCACCGGCAGCGGTATGCTCCGGCATAGTCACCCGTCAGTCTCAGTCGCTATTCAAAGATAGTACGGATCAGAATGCAGTCCCAGTACGGATCGAGAAAGCCGGTTTACGTTACACGTACATAAATAATCGAGCCTCCGCTTCTAAGACCATCGTTATAGGCTCGCACTTCCGCACCCTTTCAGTTTTTTTTCCGACGCCTGTGATTGAACTGCGTTCCCATCAGAGCCACCGGGAATTCCCATTCTGGAAGTAAAAAATCCCCGAAATCCCCTTTTTCTATAATCGTCAATTATGACACGTATTAGGGGCCTACAGTAGCTAGTAGAAGCAGTGCTATTTTATAAGTGTCGGTATTCTTTGGCCTAAATTTTTTGGCCTCCGTGGGAAAGTGTTTTTTCACATTATTTTGCAGTAGGGCCTAATTAAACTTGATCATAGCCTGACTAACTCGAATTCCCTTGCTCGAAAGTTAAAAAAACTGCCTTTTTGTAAAAATTTTTGAAAATTTCCGGTTTCTAAAAAACTTAATCGCAGTAGACCTAGCAATTAAAAAGTTTTTGAAGAGAGTCAGACGCACACTTGATCGATATACGTGTCTTGCTGTTTTCCAGGCAATTTTCCAGACTTTTGGAAGCACTCGAGCGAAATGTCGGATTCGAGTAATCAAGTACTCGAATACTTGACACGACCATTCGACATAAAAGGTAATATTCATCAATATAAAAATATTATTTATCATACATCAATGGGGCACCGGCACTATTCAGTCGGTAGACAGTATTCGTCCATATGGACCATATCGCTAGCAGTAATCAGTGCATTTCTGCACTTGAAAATGATAACTTAAACGGTTTCCTGGATGAAAATGCGTAAAAATACAAAAATTTGTACATTCGCAAAATTCCCGGGAATTCCTGCGGGAATTTGGAGAAGCCAAATTCACGCACATTACACGCTTTAACTGAACTTTCCCATTGTACTCCACCTAACTATACCTTAGTAAACTTTCCTCGGTCATCATCTGGCAATACTTCAGCTATCGGCGGTGGCACTGGC
>Ga0209367_1008170_pt1 | contig 14322 bp, 11 predicted proteins | sample WorMetLIZISLAND2_FD_187412 | JGI IMG/M metagenome (GOLD analysis project Ga0209367, IMG submission 187412) | Marine gutless worms symbiont microbial communities from Max Planck institute for Marine Microbiology, Germany - Olavius geniculatus... ... | reverse complement strand
GTTCTGGGTCACAAAGACTGTCTGGCAGCGAATTCCAAGTCAACAGGCCCGCCACAGAAAAGCGCCGACGACTGAAACTGTTCAATCGATAGCGTGGTACGACCAACTTCCGCTGAGTGGCAGAACGCAAGGTGAGTTAGGCAAGGCCCTGCAACGTTTGGGGGACCCTGCTTAACGTCATCGCTAGCATAAAAATCTATTAGCCTGACATCTAAATTATTATTTATTCACACTAAGTGATGAAATGGCAACTACAGTTTAGTTACTTCATTTAATTTTATTGTCAAATAACTGCAGTTCAATGAAATATTGGAACTTTTGCTTTTCAGAATTTAATAAAATTAATAAATTTATGCATGTGCATTAATTTTTTTAACGCACGTTGATTTTTTTATGCACATCAATTTATTAATGCATTGACACATTAATTAACGCCTTAATTTGACAGCTCTAGTAAATACGTAACATAGATCATAATTATACCGGTACTAAACCACAAATCAGAGTGTGTCTGCCAGTCTCACAAATGACAATGACAATGTAAGAGCCGAAAACATTACATAAGTCAAAAATGCAGCAACAAGTTTATTTATTTTTCATTATTTTCCAATATTTTCCATGACAATCCAATACCTAGACCTCATTCCATGACTTTCCATACCTGATAAATTCAAATATGATTATTGAGGATCGGCATGCAAACTAGTATAAACACGCTGACAATCTGCTCAAGCATACCTTCATCCTTGTCATTGTCCAGCAGGCTCTGAAATTCGGAATGGAAGATCTCGAGATGCTTCTCAATGAGAACTCTCTCACAGATGCGAGCCAGCTGGTCGTCGGTGCTCTCGTGTAGATAGACACGAACACGCCGCTGCTCTTCCAACAGCCGCTGCTCCGCCTAACAGACACATCACACACAAGTCTTGGTGCGATGTAACAACAGCGCGTTGGTCCTGTCATGCGTTCAACTCCCAGTCGGACTGCTATCAAGTGGTTACTACTTAGATGAACAACTGTCTGTAGACTGGACAGGCAAACCAACACCAAGGTCAACTCAGCCTTAAAATGGTCCAAAGGAGATAAAACGAGTACCAGCCGGTCTGGCTGGAGTTGAATTCGCCAGTGTTGAGTTGAGTGGCAAGCAAATCAATGTAATCCCATATGGCAGGGAATCTGCAACGGCTTTTCCACAAAGAGCTATACGTAACTTTTAACACACGCACTTAAGTCCCGTTTTTCCATGCGCATTTGATGGCCGATCAAATTGATCTCTGATCAACTTTGGGAATTGATCGGAGATCATCTCAATGACTGTTTTTCCATCACCAATTAGCAACTAATCGTCCATCGCATCTCCCATCAAGTTGTTGGCCGAATATTGATCGAGCAAGTCAGATAATTAACAATTAAACAGGGCGATCTGCAGTTCGTAGCTTATTCACACCAGAAACATCACTTCACTTCGCCAGTCAGATCAACAACTCACACATTAAAATAAAGTTCCAGACATGACGATAAATCACTACTGATCAATTCATACTGTGTATAGTGTTTTGTGAAGAAATAAAATGAATAGATGCTCCCGTATTGATTTACAATAAAACGTATTTTGACAGCAGATGATATGAACGATACCATCGATATAGCTGCTATAATGACGTTTACGGCATCTACTCGCAGCGCATGCTGGGTAATTTAGCACAACACTGCAAATCGTGCGGCGTGCCGTCAGCCAATCAGGTCGGCATAAAGTAGGCTAAGTTAATGATGAATCAACAAATTGTGGACCACGTAACTGGATATCAAAAATGTATGAAAAAACGAAACACAGTTGATCAACGATCAATTTAGAACATCAAGTTCATCGGAGATCAGTAAATCAAAGATCAAATTTGACTTGATTGGCAATGGAAAAACCAGACCTTAGAACTTCACTACATACTGTCAGATTTTCATTTCACTGTCACTCTGACACTGATGTTGATTGAGCAAAAAAAGCAGAATCCCTGCTGAACAACAATTCACAAATGTTTACTCAAAAATACTCAGATTAACATCTAGGATAAACGGAGTAATAAACAAAAATCAAAAGTAATAGTAATTTTCTGCAAAACTGCCTATCGCAAGCAAATAAAATGAGCAACAAAAGTAGAAATACATATGGAAAAGCAATGTGGCCAAAAGACTCCTTGAAAAACAAAAAAGTAACAACAAGCATATCACTTAAATCAGTTTATTCACTCGCTTCAGTTCTCTATCCCTGCTGACCGCAAGATGTTTTGCCAACTTACTTTTTTCATGTATTCAGTCACAGGGTTCTGGCGCAGAAACTCTGAGCTCTCGCGCATGTAGAACTTGTCTGTGTCATCAAGAAAACTGTTCTCAAAGTGCTGTTTATAAACACCAAGCGTCGGACCGCGGGCCATCGGGTCATCTTCATTCAGACCTAGCTCAACTGCAACAATAATACAGCCCTGATCACAGTTACTGTGAAATAAGTTGATGTTCTTCTAGTTTAAATTACAAACTACAGTGAACGTCTAGAAATGCTAGATGCAGCATTATATCATGGTCAAACAATACAACTAACTGTAGTCAAATAAATTAAAATATAGCCAGTTATGGTTTTATGGTATACATACAGTACACACATATTTTAAAGTTCTTAATAAATAATTTACACATTAATGCACATTTAATAAAGCCATCTGAAGGAACTCTGCAGTTAACCGTTATGAACTATCACTTTATCATTTTAGCTGCTGATGGCTGCATGCCAATAGTTATCTCATACAACTCCAAGCCAGAAAAGCAATCCGATCATAAGCTCAAAATCATCACTCTGATAAATGGCAGAATTCTTTGTACCATAGCAGTTAATGACGCCGCTGACAAGTCGAGTGTTAATAGTCTCGCCTCGTCGTTCACGCTCGATCAGCCGCAAGACGGCATTCGTTACTTGTGTGTGCAGGTCACGGAACAAATTGTCTCGCCACATCACTAGTGCCAGCTGTACCACACATCGACAGTGTTTGCCTTAAATACTTACCACTCAAATACACCAAAATAAACAATTACAAGATATCATAATTTATAATAACTGAAACCTGACAGTCAACATTACTTGACTGTACTGCAGAAGTGACAAAGTAAACTCGACAAACAAACAGTCTTTTCTTTTTGGGGTCTGATAGGCACCTGAAACTCGCCGCCAGCTAATCTCAGAGGGAGGTCTTGTGACTGCAGTACTTTCAAACATGGCTTAATCCTCCTGTGCCTAAGGAAACGGTCAAAACGACCCCCTCCTGTGGTTTTTTAGAATTATTTTTTGTCTTGGGCCAATAGCACCAATATGGATCATCCCATATGTCTTCAGTTGTCAGTTGTGTCAGGCAGGCAGGGCACTGGAACGAATGTTCAACGGAGTGTGGTGCCACTCCACAGTCCGGGCAAACATATGTCATGCTTGCAGCGATGCGGACCTTGTAAGAGTTGAGGAGCCGGCACTGACCCAAACGTTACTCAGCAAGAGTATTGCAGACAGATGTAGAAAGGTAGCAGTCAAATCATGATATTTCAGGTGGAGTAGTTAAAAGGACTCTGTTTGGTACAAAGTTCGACACTACTTCTACGACTGCTTGGCTGTCAAGAGTGTGTAAAGCAGAATGGTATTGCTGAACTTCAGAGATGCCGTCATCACTCATCACGAAGTGGTACAACGTCCCTGTCAAATTTACTAAGCGTGCCCTTCATATTTCTAGCTGGGGCAGGCTGAAATGTTAAATGGTGGCCGGGATGGTGTGACTGAAACCAAGATAACCAATATTGTTTAGCCAGTAATTCAGAATGTTATTTGACTTGAAGCATCTTAGTCTCCTGGCGTAAGTGGTCTTTTATATCTTGTCTATCTGTTTCTAAACACCAAAGGCTATGCTGCTTGATACAGCAACACAATCACTTGCACCCAAATCTTAAGCAGCAAAGCATCATGACCGAGCTTAAACACAGTCAAAAACCAAATGATGATGTCCCACTTCAACAAATGAATCGATATCAACCTAATTAAGAAAACGAAACATGTCATGCAGTTTATCAAAAACTTGCATCTTCTTTCCACATGCTAAATATTGTTAAGTAATAAGTACACCTGGTGCAAACGTGGGTGTGAAGAGCACACATTTGGAGGCTGGTGAATGCTAAACTTGGACCAAAAGATGAACTGGCAACTACTCAATATCAAGCATGTTTGAAGACTGAACGAATTCATCACATAATTACTAATAATGAATTAATGTTATGCAAATGTGTTGTGATTTACTGACTGACTGATGCTGTTAATATTTAATATTCATAAAGAAACCGACCGAGTAGATTTCATAGATGCCTTTGCGACCTTCGTCACATTCGCGGCGGACCCAATGCCGGTTGAGGTAGTCGCAGACGCCGTTCAGCACTTTGCTGGAGAACTGATAGTTCTCCCACTGCTTTGTGTAGTACTCCAGCACCGTCTCACCCATCAGATCTTTGCCATCCTGCAGTCAGCAACGTCAGTTCTATCAAAACTGTTCACTGTCATGCAATGTCAGTTTTTGCTTATGTAAACCAAGCACATTTACGATAATCATTATGTAGTAAAACCGGCAGGAAAAAATGGACACTTTGCATTGCATGCCTCAGATATCAAAGCAACTGCAAAATTTTCTCTAGAAAACAGCAACAGTACTTAGCCCATATTGGTGAAATGAATCCGTGACTATTTTGTGGGAAACTAGACACCTGTCTTCAACTAACCTGCATACAGTAACCACAGTAACTAATTCTTGGACAGCCAAGTACTCTGCTACTGCAGGCACACAAACTCTACCCATTCAGGAGTCTTCAACTTCATACAGGGAGTGAGTAGTTTCTTAATGGCACATCAGCAAAATATAGGCCATACAGTTCATTACTAGAAAGATGGTTTGTGCAATCTGAGCAGATTATATGACAAAAGTGCACAAACAGCTAGGCAAAGCAGCAAATGTGGACACCACCTGATGACTACCTTCACAGATGCTATTCATTTCTAAAAGTACAGTTGTTGAATTTCTGTTCAAGAAATTGAAGTAACTCATCCGATTACAAAAATGATTAAGTATTTTTTAGGGGACAGGAGATGAGCATTTGCAACAGCCTCGTTCTTGAGTGCACAGTATGCTACAGTTACTGCACATCACAGAAGATCCGATCATACAACAGAAACATTGAAAAAACAACAAAAATCACTAAGCAATCCAAAATAATCATCACTCGCCTTTAAAAGATTGGAAAGATATCCTTTCAAAAACTCTCTCAATCGTTTGTACAGTTCAAGACCGACAAACTGTGCTCCCGGGGTCGGCTGCTGGCCCTTTTTGCTGCGCACGTTGCTGGCACGGACGGACGCGTGGGCTGCTTGGTTGCCTTGGCTCACATTTGTGCAGTAATTATAAACATGTCTGTCATAACAGTCAATTAACGCAACACGTTCCACTACGTTTAATGGTAAGTTTACATCTAACCTTACAAGCTGGTTCATCATTAGTGAAAAACCATTAAGATATATGATATTGCATATGTCACACAAAAACGAAACACAGTTTTCTGAATGGATAAATCATAAATGAGCAAATGACTAGCAATTTTTTTACTGTTGTATTCGTAACACTCAGTCAAATAAACACGAAGCAGCAACAGTGCTGTTACGGTTATCGAAATTGGCACCGAAACCGCGTTTTTTAGCAATATCGAACCCTATCGAAACCGCGGTTTTAGGCTCTCTATTGACGGTTTCGGTTTTTGGTTTTCGAAACAGCGCAGCTCTAATGTCTAGTGCCATGAACGTTGGGGATAATAGTACGCCACAGCGAGACGAGTGGCCCACAGCACGCCGTGACTTCTCACTCCCTCCTCTCGCCGCAGATGTTATCAGCTGTGATCACCAGCTGTGCTGTACACCGCATGTGAGAGAGGGAGGGTGAGGCTTAAATGAATGGAGTAGTGTGGGTACTGGGAAGACAGACGGTTGTCAGCAACTACTTGTGCCAATAGAAGCGGTGTTTGCTAATTACATACAAAGTGTATTTAGTCTACCATTATACGACTGTATAGGTTTGTGCAGCAATTACCTTTCAATTTAACTCACACTACTGTACCCTGAACTTGCCTCCTATGCTCAGCATCCCCATAATCTAACATGCATGAGAGCAGCAGTAATCATACAAACAATCTCTTCACTATGGTCGCCATTCTGTGTCTCTCCTTGTTGACTGGCCGACTGCGTCCGCATGTTTCTGCATGTGTCACCCTCTCTCCCTCCCTGTCTTTTCATCCGTCTGTTTCCTGGTCTACCGGCCTTTGTGGGCCTACATGATAAACGTCTATCACCCACCGCCTATTGCGCTCAAATTACGAACATTTTGCTCCTTTGACGTTTGGCCCTTGGACATTTTGCACATTATAAAATTGTGCACGACAGCGAAAACAGATGGACCAATTGAATATGACATCTGCGAGGTGAAGCATCTTAGTGGGTGAAGCGTCCTGATAGGACTCGTTTGATCCGTGCAGTTTCACGTCTTGCCGTCACCATCGTTTGGCAAGTTGCAACCGCCAAAGGTCGGACATTGTGGACCACATGTGTGTGTTGTCATGACGCAAGCAAGTATGCATTAGTGGTTAATTTTAGTGTTATGCGCTATATAAATTCACGTTTTACTTCTCGGTACTAACTTACGAGATTAGTTTGCAGGTTTATAACTCAGCGATCAATGTCGCGCAATGTCTGTTTGGTGACGGACTGACCGCGTGACCACATGCATGTATCTGCACATTTTGAAGTTTGTCTCTTGCCATGCTATCGTTAGTGGGCGCCGTGACCATCTGCTCTCTCCTTCCCCCTCTCTCTCTCCCTCTCAGTAATGCTCGGTCGACCATCTACCCACTTGCTCTGGCAGGCATCTAGTGGTAAGCAGCAAAGCACCCCTGGCATTGCACGTTGATGCTGGTTTTGGTGCTAGTCAGAAAACCGGATTGTACAAAACCGAAACCGCGCTTTTTCCCCAAAACCGAACCGAAACTGACCGATCTCGGCCAGTGTGAAACCGTAACAACACTAAGCAGCAATGAAAAAACTGCACAGTTGCCTACAGCTGCACTAAATTCTTGAACAAATTTATCACCGACAAGAATACAGGCACATATAAATAAGCAGTTTCATACAGATACCAGATCAAAAGATTATTGTTATAAATACTAATAGTACTATCTATTATTATTATTCTCATTATCGCAAAAATTTCCTCTTCTGAAGTTCTGCTGTTTAACAGCAGGTCAATGATTTCCATGTTCACATACACCATGTAAATTCCACATTAGCTTCAAAAGCATCTATCTTCTGTATGCTTCTGCACTAGTTTGCAACAAGTTCCACTGCACATTGTAATGAGTACGTTTATTCGCCAATACGGCAGACAAGCACTGAACTGATTCCTAGCAACAATGACATAAGAATTCAAAATTAAGAAAGCTCTGCAGTCTGCATAATGACAAACACAACAATGATAGTTACGTGTAGAGCTGAACGAAGCGCTGCCGGGTCATGCTTCTGCGCTCATATACATGCTCAATTCCCTGACGCAGGTCATCCCACATCTGATCTAAGCTGATGGGCTTCAGGCCGTGTTGGTGAGAACTGGCTGGATTATATGTAGCCATGGCTGTCTTGTAAGTATACAAAACTAAAAAGAGACTCCTAGTCGGTGTCTATACAGTGGGACAATGCAGTGTGTTGTTGTCGTTGGCTACAACAAACAAAGATCACTGGCACAAATTAACCAAACCTGTCAATAAAAAATCTTATAAATCACATCATATATGTCAGTCTAATGTAGAGGTGCTGAAGCCATGTTCCATTAAAAATGTGCAATTGTGTGTGAAGGATATTCTGAGACCAAAAAAAGTATAGATTACCACCTTTGGTCAGTGTAAAGTTCATGTACCATTGATCAATGACATCTTTTTATAATATTTGACCAAAAAGAGCACCTGTAATCACCATTCATCCCCTACCCTCACCCTTTTTATGAAGTGGCAAGGATGGGTTTCAGACTAGTGACCTTTGAGGTCAAGGCCAAGGCCAGTAGTCTTTGAGGCCAAGGTCACTAAGTAAGTAAGAAAAGTAAGTATCACAATTTTGTACTGCACATCAAAAGCCATCTTCATTGTATTCAAACTGTATAAAATGAACCATGGAAATGCTCGGTCAGATTTAGTTTCAATGTTTCAGTGAACATATTATGCAAATATTAAAAATTCACTTCACATAGCACATTCATTACAAGTGACAAGAGGCCATTGCCAAAGCCACAATTTTTCTGTCTTCGAGCTATCCTCGAGGTTGCGGACAGTCCTTGATGCACCCATCCCTCTGAAGTGGTTAGAATTCCGACAGTGGGAGGTCACGATGCTTGGCATCAGCAGAGATGGGAATGATGATAACTGCCAGTATCGTATCAAAAAAAGCTTGCAGTTTCAAGTGTTGGAACTTGAACCATGAGCTTTATGTTTAAATCTCACCAATACATTTCACGGCTATTGTTCAGATTCACAACAGAAGCACAAACTTATTTCAACTAAAAAACAGGGTTGAATTCTCCACTAGTATAACCATTAGCGGGTCATACTAAAGAGTGCACACAGTGCGAACAGTGTGATCTGTGCGGACAGCCCGTTACTACGCCGTACTATGGCCATCCGCAATGTGCGCCACTGTTCTTGACCGACTGCCCGCATTGTGTAGAATAACAATGCACAATGGCTACAGGTGAACAGCATGCTTTGATCAAATTTTTGGTGGTGGCGACCATTGACTGATGTTAATAGGTGGCGTACATGCCGCTCGTCATCCGCAGTCAGCACTGGTTATTACGTAAGCAGCCATCCTGGCTGATCGCACTGTTGACTGATTCCTGGCGTGCAGCGTGCCTGCTGTGCCTTTCATCTCACTGCACGCTGGCAGTCCTATTCGCAAATTCCAAAACGGCAATTCGCACTGTACACGCTCTTTAGCACGACCGTCCATTAACATTAAGATGATGCTTGGGTCTAGAAGAGGCTTTAGTTAGTACTGAAGGTTCCTGTCGGCCAAACAACCTCAACAGGGCCAATACTATATTCCTGCGTCATACACACTACAATAACCACTGCTTCTCCAATAAACAAAGACAAACATATCCTTAACCGATTGCTAAAACACCGACTTAGCCCCGATATTCCTAGTTCATATTACACATGCGGGTAGTAACAGGTTAGGGATAGCGTTTGGTGTTATTAGGGTTAAGCAGTTGCCAAATAGGTTCACGGAAGGCTGTGTATACAGCACTATTCTTTCAGCAATCGAACACGGATATGCAATTTTAGCAATACGCAGTCACAATAAGAAAAATGTCAGAAGTGAAAATCTCGTTAAAATGAGGTAGAAATATATATCTGCTACCGACGAATGCGCGGAATAGGTAAAAACTAATAACGAAAAAAATCACGTACGCTAATTAAACCGAAGAAAATGACATTTTATTTACAACCTAGCGTATTTCTGCGGAGGAGAGTTACAATTCTCGCCATTTCTCGTTGCATTACGAGATTTTGATCTATAAATAGCTCTGTTCTACGAGCCTTGTCTGTTTAACAGGAAGTAACAAAATTATGAAACATCTGTGGGTCAACGACGTCAACGTCCAACCTGTGGTCCAACCCGTCACCTTATTGACGCGCCACAGCTATGCTACAGCAACAGCTAGGAAGTGGTATACGCTTTTCAGATAAAATGAAAATCATCGACCCTGGATGACCTTGAAGATCAGTACGCGATTGTGACTAAACAGTAAGAGATAGAACCGTGGTATCGTATTATGCCTGGTCTGCTTTCCCCAGGTAATGCAAAAGCAGACGTTGAGTGAGGTGAAAACTAAAACACTTATTTAATAGCCAGTTGTGTCAGAAATATTTCTGCCAAATATCACTAAAATTTGCTAATCTTTGTTCAAGGTATGATCGATAACGTTTGGGATGTTTTTTCAGGTTTTTCTGTTTTCTTTAACGCATATTTCGCTTGATCTGCTTTCCCTAGGTAGTGCAAAAGCATACATAGGGTGAGGTGGGAAACTAAACGGTCATTTGACGGCAAGTTGTGTCAGAAATATTTGTACCAAAAATTATTAAAATCTGATAATTGGCTTTCAAGTTACAGTCGAAAATGTTGGGGATGTTTTTTAGACACAGTGTAATCACTACGTAACTTAATGTTTGGCAGCCACAAGTGTTTGGCACCTTCTATGTCCACTAACACCAGTTCTTAGTGTAGCCTACATGCAGAACTCAAACATAATTCAGACTCCCCTGTTCTATTCCACTGTTCTCTATGAAGAAATCTTCAGATGACGACAATAAGAAACTACGTTCGTAAGTCGGAAGTAATTCCAAAAGCTGCTCCCGTTGACTAATTAGCTAAGTCTACTTCAAATCTAAACTATACCTACACGTAAACTTTGCGATCGAAAAGTTGTTAACTGTAATAGTGTGTGTAGCATAATTACACATTACATGCCTAATAATACTGCATACATCCTCACTTGTTACAGTGCATTTTACAAAGTGGCAACAAAGTCAGAATACCAAACGATTTGAAAATTTATAAACATTATTATTTTCAAACACAAAAACACACATACACTGTTCCATGGTGACAATATACAATTTAATAATACAAACATATGAAAACCGACTAGTTTTGACTATTGCAACTTGCAAGAACGGTTCTGTAATGTCAGAAGAACACTAACCACTGTAATCTGTCATGGCATTTCCCAACACTCATAGCAACAACATATTACAAATCAACTTTTAATTGGCCTAATGTAGCAAACATTAATAACTCACAGCTATGCTGCATTGCTGCTGTTAACATTATAAACAAACACCTGAAAATTCAATTATACTGGGACGTCTAAACTAGCACTCCAAAATACATTAACGCACAAGTACAAACAGGTAATTTGTAGAAGTATTACAACTCCTGCAATAGACATCTGTTTATGCACAACACACACTGCATATTAATAACAATAATAATAACAATAATTGACATACCAGACCACTGGTCATTCCAGTAGCTTCTAGCATCGAACGTATGTTTCTAACCTCTGGCACCTTGAATACCAAGGGTAAAAATAGTGGTAACAATATTAATAAGTAATGACCAGCTTGTGGCTTACAACATCTCATGCTTTTATTTCACCATTCTGCTACCGCCTAGCGATATGGTGACATCTGGTGTATAATACTACAAAACCAAAGCAATGTGTTATTTGACTACAAAGTAAAAATGCACCATGGGATTGAAAACTTGAAGGTATAAAAAAGGGTCACAGACAAACAACTATGCATATATCATGGGAAACTAGAAATTTGGGGCAAAGCCCAACGTGAGTCCGCCCGGCGCCCTAAGTCCGATTGTGGGAAATTAGAGAGGGGGGTAAAGAGCGGGGGGGGGAGAATTTCCCCGGCATCAAAGTCACGTGGCCCAAACTCAAACGCATTGGCATATGCCGAACGCGCTTCGTCGACTTAGGGTAGGTCAACATTAGCGTTTATAACTTGGTTCGTAGTGGACGGAATTTCACAAAGTTTTTTTTTGTTCAATGCAGAAAGGATCGCTCTCGTCAACGCCGTTTAGATTATGTCGTTATATTCATCGGTTCCAGAGATATTTGCGCTCAAACTCGAAAGTTGTCGTAAATCGCACCGATTTTTGAACATTTTTTGCCCCCCCAAATTTTAAGGGGGGCAATGCCCCCAAAATTTGTGCTTGCGTTAACACCCCAATATAGAGACACGTCAAGTGCCAAAGTTTCGTCGGGCTACACCCCCTAACTCAGAAGTTATAAGCGCTAATTTATTACATTTTAAGCCAATTTTTGATCCCCCTTTGAAAAAAAGTTGTAAGGGGGGCCCCCGTTCCCGGTGGGGGGTGCGCTAGTAAGACTTGGTCATTCTCTAGCGCGTGTAAAAATTTTGGGGCGCAGCACCCCTTTGGGGCCGAAACATGGTCTTCCGAAAAATGCGACTTAGGGTAGGTCAACATTTAACGTTTATAACTTGGTTCGTAGTGGACGGAATTTCACAAAATTTCTTTTGTTCAACGCGGAATTAACTGTGTTTGATAAATCCGTTTACCGCTTGTTGATACCTCCATCCAGTTTAGAGATATTTGCGGTCAAACTCGAAAGTTGTCGTAAAACGTACTAAATTTTGGACGTTTTTTGCCCTCCCAAATTTTAAGGGAGGCGGTACCCCCAAATTTCGTACCTGATTTAACACCCCATCCTAGAGCCGCGTCAAGTGCCAAAGTTTCGTTGGGCTACACCCCCTAACTCCGAAGTAATAAGAGGTCATTTATTGCAATTTAAGCCAATTTTTGACCCCCCTTTGAAAAAAGTTGTAAGGGGGGCCGCCGTCACCGATGGGGGGTGCGCTAGTAAGACTTGGTGATTCTCTAGCACGTGTAAAAATTTAGGGGCGCAGCACCCCCTAGGGGCCGAAATATGGTCTTCCGAAAAATGTGCTTTAAGGGGGTACAATTTCACATCTAAATCTCCAAGGTCACTGGATCAAACTTCGCCGTACTTGTTTCGCCTAACGCGGGAGGAATCGCCATACACGGAATGACTATCCGATTTTGAATATCTTCATCCGTTTCGGAGATATTCGCCGCCGAACTTCAAAGTCGTCCGAAATCGGGCCAAATTTTGCATGTTTTTCGCCCCCGAAATTTTTTTGGGGTGCGCCCCCAAAATTTTGGACCGGCATTATAAAATTCGGCCTAGTACTGACCATTGTGCAAAATTTCAAGCCGGTCGGCCCACGCCTCCCGGAGATCTCACGCTCGGAAAAAAATAAAGAAAAAATATCATGCGTAAAACATAAGTCCGCTCCGCAAGCTATCGCTTTCGGGCGGACTAACAATTCATTTACTTTTTGATTAATCTGAAAGACAGACACAGGTTATTTACAGTACCCATTCCTTTGACAGAGGCAATAAAAATTAAGACAACAACTCGACCACAGACAGTGTGAAATGCCGGAAACAGAATACTGTTCATCAGGGACATCAAAATATTTCATATGCTGCCAAAAATTACAAACATCGAACAATATTTTCTGAGCTAGTATCTTGTTCATAACTCTGTCGTATGCTAAACCTAGTGCTCATAATAATAATTATTATTATAACAAGAACTAAACTAAAAAAGCAGTCAGAGACTGCAGACCTCTGCCAACGCCATGTTGTTCGTCAGGTGACAGCACCATATTCGGTTTGGCAGCAGTTTCCCTTATGCCCCATTAAAAGCAATGTTAACGAAAATTTCAAAGTGATCCAGAATCCAGGATTCCTTCCGGATCACCCCCAAAATTGGATCACTTGTAGTTTTTGCCATTCCCAACATTCCTTGAAAATTTAAGAAAAATCCTTCATAACTTTTTGAGTTATCTTGCTAACACACAGACAAACAAACTCTGGCAAAAACATAGCCTCCTTGGCGGAGGTAACTAATTTCGTATGAGGCAGAATTGCTCATCAATGCTGCTATATGGTGAATCATAAATCATCTTTTGTTCGTTAAATTGAGAGCAATTGCATGTTTTGGCTGGGGGTTCAACTCCAAATATCTCTGTTGCTGTTGCTCAAACATGCAAAATATGGAAAGCTATCGGACTAAGCTACAGGTAAAATTTTTGGATCCACTTATAAGTAACAGAAACTTGAACAGTACTGATCACTGGTTCGAATCATTCGATCAATGAAGTTGCTCTATGCCAGGTACTTCAATGGGTGACTGTCAGCAGACAGGTAATCGTGGTATAAAAGCAACCACCCAGGTCAACTCAGCCTTCTTCCCCACTGGGGTAAATAAATCGACTACCCCAACCTGGATGAGATGAGTGGAGCACGTTCAGCTGTGTCAGGAGACACAATGGACGACTTCACTTTTTGACCTTCGCTGAGACTTTCGCTGAGCCTAAACTTCGGTCTAAGTACCTACTTAAGTCAAAAAGTGAAGTGATTTTGTTGAGCGAAAACATGGCGACTAACACGGATAGTTTAGTCAATTAAAAAAGTGTGGTACCAATAAAAACGCCCTAATGGCTACACAATGACGTAAGTCGTTACGTAATTACGACATTTGCGAGCGCGGCGCAATTAAATAAGCAAGTCCAAGCGTAACTGGTTGATTTATTTCC
>Ga0209367_1008167_pt1 | contig 14325 bp, 14 predicted proteins | sample WorMetLIZISLAND2_FD_187412 | JGI IMG/M metagenome (GOLD analysis project Ga0209367, IMG submission 187412) | Marine gutless worms symbiont microbial communities from Max Planck institute for Marine Microbiology, Germany - Olavius geniculatus... ... | reverse complement strand
CCTTCTTGGAGGCCCACACCCAGAGTCCAGCTAGCTGTCCATGCGAGTGCTGTAAGCTCCCCCCCAGCAAGTCTGGGTGAAGCCCGGCCGCCAAACAGTTTGTGGTGCTTTTTGAGCTAAAAACAGCACTTCGGGTGAAAAGCAATTTTGTATACACAAAACTGCCACCACATTTTTCACTGGGTGCAAACCGTGCCCACTAAATATAGGGATAAAAGCCCCTGCTCCCACACCATTAATGTACTAGCACAGCAGTTATATTTATCGGGCAGTTTTCATCTACAGCAGTACATACCCTGCTTGAGGTCACTGATGTACTGTCCCAGTATCTGGCGAATCTTGTCCGTACCCTTCACACGAATGAAATCTTTGAGTGTCCCGGCACAAGTTGAACTGTCGCTGGTTAATACTGTCACATCGACGTCCTCCGGTGAGTGTTCCTCGCTCAGGTTTGGGATCTCAATTGTGCCACTGTAAGTCTTCCCAGACTCATCACCGGACTTCATCCAGCCTGTGATCACACAAATCATCTCATAAAGCACCAGCTACATCACTGGCATCGTCACTTCATTTAATTCTTAGCTAACTAGCTAATTACTTCATATTTATGGTAGTTGTTTCGATTAAACTAGCCTGTTTTTGTTCCGATGGTGAATTTGAAAGCAAAATCTTTAAAAATGCTGCAGCAGTATTCATATGAGTCAAAGTCAAATGCCTTTCTTCTTGCACAACAAAATACTAAAGTGAATACACACATACACACACAAACATGCGTATATAGTTTCTGTTTAATGCTTAATCTACAAATATTTCCAGACTAACTCAGTTAGGTCAGCTCCAAAAGTTAACTTCTGAAAACCACTGTGCTTGAGCGGAAGTATTAAAGGGAGGCTGCAATATGACAATCCATGGTATTCTAGAATATTAGTCGTCACGTATATGTGTGCATGTCAACTCTGTTAAAATATGCAAGTAATAACTGCACTAGTACCATCTACCTTTCCAGCTTGCTGTTAACTCCCACTCGTAGAAGAAAAACAATTTTGCTTTTCTGTTGTTTGCTGAGGCTTCTCCCTCAATTTTTGTCAATTCTTTCACCACACAGTGACCTACACATGAGCAGTAAGCAAGGATGAAAAACTGCACATTAAACAGCAACCAAAAATATAAACTTTTGCCAATATATTAACACAGATATTTCTAAAAATTTCTAAATTTCTAAAAAATTTTGCATCCATGTCATGATCCAATCACTTCAAATATCTGTTCACTTGTCCCCCTTGAGACACATTCCAGTATTACAGTTTATATAAGAAATCAAAATCAAATCAACTACTATGAGATTTAGCACCAAATTTAATCTAAATTTAATAAAATCAATTAATAAATAATGCCACATAAGATGTATATGACAGCAAAATATTTCACGATACTTGCAGTTCGCTGCCACAAACAAAATCTAAACAATGCACATAAACACAGAAAAAACAGTAATAGTTATTGCAACTAACTAAACATCATACTTACATACATCATCTTCTAAAACCAATCCCTCAAACAAACTCTTCAGTTTTTCTTTGGACCATCCTGTTGCATTTTTCTCCGTCCTACAATAGGCAATAATATCTGTAAGTTTAAGTAAATAATTATTGGAATTATTGGCAATAATTATTTTAAGTAAATCGGATAGTGAAGCATCAATTCAGTGCAATGGGATGTCAGCAGAGATCGATTTAATGGATGTTGACTGTAGCAGCGGTAGCATGAGTGGTGGCATCTTCAACGGCGGCAATAAACAGCCTGATTACAACAATGACAGAGCTGTGACATATACAATAAAATAATTAAATTCAAAATAAAATTTCTGTCAACAATCCTTGGTGGAAGGAGATTAGATAAGGCAAAACAGAAAAAAGACAAAAAATGTATTGTAAATGTTCCATGTTTTATTTTATATGAGACAGTTCCAGAACATATTTGCACAAATCTTTTATGCCAGAAAACATTGTTTGCAAACTGGAAAACAAAAAAAAGTTAGACATACGTTGTCGTACAACAAAACAGTCAAATACCTGTGGCTTACAATCATAGTCATGATCATGTTGCACGCATTGACCGTAACTCTCATACAATTTTAACACTAAGACACCAATGTACAAATAATGATAATATATTGTAATAAATGTCGTAATAAATATGACAAAAGACTGCGCAATGTGCGAACACCAAGAACGGTCAAATATAAGTAGGTGTCAATACAGCACGAAAATCACGAGGACCGTTTTTGCTCCAGCGCATACATACCAGTGCCAATTATTAACATTCGTCGCGTCAGCTCTCTCCTCCACAATCCATCGAGGATCACCCGCTCCCCACTTCGCCATGTTTGGCAAGACCGTAACTAAATGTGCGTGCGACTAAGCAATCGAAATATCTACCAGAATATTCGCGAAATTCATAAACAAGCAAACCGGAAATAGTGATTCGCAACTGTACTGTAGAAAACTCGACTCAGCAGCTGGAACTAAATTTTTATTTGCGAATTGCGATATAGGGCCATGGTACCAAAAGTAACGAAAATAAAAATCCTTAGATGAATTAAAACCATTACGCATTTTAATGCACACTTCATGTGTTTTTGAAGGTTACTGTGCTAATTTAAAATTTTGCAATTTTTAACATTTAACAAATCATCGAGATGGCGCATCTCTAGTGTTTATGTTGCTGATTAGCCGCTGCGCATGCGCCAGTCGCGTTGTTGTTGTAAGATGGCGGAGTCAGTAATGGGTGATGTGAGCGTTGTTGTAAACGAAGACGATTTAGACCGCATTCTGAGTCAGAGCGAAGCAATTATTGGAAGTTTTAATAAACCGGGCAGTGAAGCGTCGATTCAGTGCAACGGAATGTCAGCAACGGTCGATCTGACTGATATTGACTGTAGCAGCGGTAGCACGAGTGGTAGTGGCTTCGGCGGCGTCAACAGCGGTCGCGTAACGCCGGGTCTTTCGAACTCTGCGACGGCGCTGGCCAACTGCCCTAGTCCTGTAGGCGGTACGCTGACGACATGTGCCGCGTGTGTGACCGCTGTACGGACTGACTCTCCGTCAGTAATCGTCTGCGCTGGCGCCGCATCGGGACAGCTAGTACCTGGACTGACTAATGCCCAGCCTGGACCTGGCACGGTACAAACCGTGCGGCTCATGCCGCCGCAGCCGTTACGCGTTCCCGGTCCGTCGACAGCCGTCGTGAACGGCCGGCTGCCCAACACGGCGAATGCTTCAAGTATAGTGACAATGTTAATGCGGCCGTCCGTGACGCCGGCACCGGCGGCTGCACAGTTACGGCTGGGTGCGGGGAGGTCAGCGTCACCAGCGGCACCCGCGGCGTCAGTTCAGCTGGTGAACGTGGGCGTTGAGTCGGCCACGCCTCCTCCTCCGCCTCCACGGATTGTTGTAGTGACAAGCGGGGTGAATATGATGCAGGCCGGGGTCAGCTTTATACAGTCAGCTCCACAGCAGCAACAACAACAGCAGCAGCGACCATTGACATTACAAGCACAGCAGCTGCGACCTCAGCAGCAGCAGGTTATTGCATGATTTGAGTTATCTGATAGTCAGTTTTATTGGCTACTGTGGTGGAGATTGGTTGGCATAATTAAGTGATTTGAACACTTCCAAAGTCTCGTTCAAGATTAAGTTATTATTGACCAAGACTAAGATGGATGAGACCAGCAGCTAGCAGCAGAAATAGCTACATAATAAAAGTAATAAGTAAGATGATGCATTGTTTGAAGGAAAGCAAGTGAAAAGTAACTGAATTAGGTTGCAGATGTCCTCATTGTACTATGAGCACATTTCACAACATGATGTGACTGCTTTCAGTTCAGTTTAGCGCAGATCGTACATGTTTTATTTTTTTCGGCTTATCGTGTCACTTTGTCATGTCGTCTGGTAAGATAATTAACTTTGCCTTTGGGTTTAAAAAATTTTTTTAAAATACTCATTACTCAGTTGAGTCATTTTTAGCAAGCATGTTGCTTTTGGTAATCTCATTTGTTTGACTTACACATTGTACTGACAATGTTTCTGTTGAAGGCTACTGTCAATCTTCCGGCTGGTTTAAATATTCCACATGGATCAATTCTGATGAAGAATGATCAGGGGCAGCTGATGCTGGTACCAGGCGGCTCTCACGTCAATTCATCGGTGCGGCCGGTTTTACAGGTATTTTAGTCGTATTGTCTATTGAAATGCCACAGGGATATTTGTGATATTAAATTACACTGATACTTAAGTATTTTGAGTTATTTACTGCTGTTTTGTAGACATTATCAGTTTGATTCGGCTTCTGATTTGTTAGTGATTTATTGCACTATATTGTTTAGTCAACATTTATACTTAACAAAAGATTCTGTGGCTTTTCTCGCTGTCTTTCTGTTGCGGAGTACTTTGGGTTGTGAACTGAATAGCAGATTGTATCATTCATTTCGTCAGCCAAAATAGTTTCATTTTTGCCTCACTTTGCCCATCTATCAGCAGGGAGATGGAAACAAAGTTCTCAATTTATTGCCTGAAAATTTCACTTAGCAGCAGATATTAAAACAATAATACAATGATAACATGAATTTTTACATTAAAAGTAAATACAGTGGAGTCACCAGGTGCCACAGGCCAAGCTGCATGCTGTATACTTAAAACCGTGATATTGCAATTTTCAAATGGCTGCTTTCTAATCCTCATCTTTGAATTGTGGTAGCACCTAGAATCTACAACCTATGTCTTAGCAGTTACTACAGAGGTTATTGTGTTAACCCAAGTTTCATTCACTTCTCAGGACTCGTAATCTGATAACAAAATCATGTATGGAATATCTTTCAGTTTGAACGATTCTGGTTGCATTTGTAGTATGCACATGTATTGTGGGCTGTGCTGTTTGTGGATTGTCAGGCAGGTGCAGTCGCAGGTCGGCCGATCATCTCTACTGTGAATACACGGGCCATAAACGCTGCAGCAATTGTGACAAACCCAGTGCAAAGGTCTCCTAGTGCTGGCAACATAGTGCTACAGCCAGCACAGAAGCCTATCGTTGTGGGACCTACGGTGGCAAATGATGTCCAGCAGCATTCGATGCCTGTAGTCGGTGGTCGAATTATTGCAGCATCAACAACTGGTGGCAACATGCCTCCTCGGCCAGTTGTGCAGCCTACCAATCCACCCGTTGCCACTGGTACAATACTGCTGATACGTACGTCAGTGTTCCCACTGGTCTTGAAAAGTCTTGAAAAAGTCCTGAAATTTGACTTTTCTGTTTTCACGACCTGAAAAGTCCTGAAATTGGACATGGGTGTTGAAAAAGTCATGAAGAAGTCCTGATTTTTGCTAGTGTTATCCTGTAAAACCAAGATACTGAATGCGTATGTTTTCCAATAACATTTGTGCTTAGTTACTGGAATTGTTTTTATATAAATATTACATGCTTGATTGATATACATCATTAATCTGTCAGGTAATACTTCATGTATCATGTTTTCTCACTAAAATAACTCAGCTGCTTGTAGTTTAGCTAAGTGCATCGATGGGTTTTTCTTGTTTTTATGGTGCTGAAAAAGACCTGGATTTTGATTCTGTCATTTGAGTGGGAACCCTAATGTGTATGTGTCTAAAGGTTATAAAATATCTGACCTTTGCAGTTGCTGCTGATTTTCTTTTAATTTTAGTAGTTTTGTTTGCTTTGCAAATGATGACTGTTTGTTCAGTTGTTATTTTAGCAAATTTAATTTTTTTAAATTTTAGTCCTCATTTACATTTTCTTGCATGCACATGTAACCATCCTTGTTCTCATTATGAAGATGATATTCATGTGAGTCACGAACCTAATTTTCATGACTGTACTGTGCTAGGGTTGTTAAGACCATCCATTCATTTTGACCGGTTGACTGTGACCAGAAAGACCGGTTAACCGTAGTTTGCTTATTAATGGACGTTGCGTCAATTTTGCTAATCAGTGACATTGAGGAGTTAATAATTCATTTGTGCATTGCATGGACAAGTAGAAGATAAATATTACCTCATTTCTTCAGCAGAGGCAGTACAACTTTGTGGGTATTTCGGAGACTAAACCGCAATGGCTGTAAAGGTGCTGTTTGGGCTGTTTATTAATTAAAACTGTTTCTGTTTGTCTGCTGATGTCTGCAGCACAAAGACCCATGGCTCCTTCAGTCATGTCTCAGGCAGATGTCGAAAACGTCAAGAAGTGCAAGAACTTCTTCTCGACTTTGCTGCGGTTAGCCTCTCAACAACCGGCAGAGACGCTCAGCACTGTGAAGACACTCATCCAGAACCTTGTGGTATGTTGTTGCACTCTGGTCGGTTGTGATCAGTGCTGATGCTGTTTGAGAATGAAACTATTTTGTTGTCGTTATGTGAAGACTGCCATTTATATATTGCCAGCTAATTTAAGCGAAGTGTGCGCTTATTACTGGTGCGCCAAACCGAAGTAAAAGTCCTATACTTAAGCCGTTTGAGAAACGGAACGGGACCATGCGCATTGCGTGGAGGTAACTGGATCTTGTGCTTACCGGTGTGTGCTTAACTGAAGCTGACTGTATTTTGTTATTGTTTTGTGAAGACTATCATCTGTGTTTCCTGCTAATCAATTTGATTGGAACCTTGTAAAGATGAAAGATGCCAAAAGTTGGGATTTTGTAAACATTTACTTGTAATTTCTGCTTGTTGTTGGACTAAATAGTTTGATAACGTTTTCTGAATATGCACAAAATATTGGCAGTGGACACCTGGATAGTTTTTAATCATTTCTCATGTCTAGCTACTATCTTAAAAAAACCACTTGTTGTGGTTTAGTCTTCATGTCAGATACTTTCTGGGGGGGGTATTTTGACTTCATGTTAATTTGTTGTAATTTGTTGGCCTAATGGTTTGGATGTCAGTGTCAAGTATTTGTTTGTTTCTTTCCTACAGTTGTGTAGATACTGGTAATAGATATGTAAAGGCTGGGCAAGTTGTTCATATGCATGTGCCTTTAACATTAAGCAGTGTGATATAATATCATTGGCAACAGGTTTTTCTGGCTTTGTGGCTTTGAAGGTTGTTCCTGGCATAGTGGAAGTGAAGCTAACCTATTACAAGGAGTCTGACTTACTGTCCTTAGAGTACAATATTTTAGTCACTGAATTACTTTCACTTGAAACAGTGAACGTGAACTGTGTGCTGCCATCTAGAGATTGGGATTGGCTGTTGAGTCCCATTCTTATGTAGGATACCGGTACACATCATTTGTTTTAGTTAATAAATTAATAGTCTTATATGTCGTTAGCGTGCTACATGTTTGATAGGATTCCAGTTCTGAGCCGGAGGATTTCACGGCCGAGTTACAGAAAGTGCTCAAATCTTCACCTCAGCCTTATCTTGTGCCTTTTCTTAAGGTATTGGACTATACAATTAGTGACTGGTGAATAATTGTTACTTGATTGTGTCAATCAAGTGATTATGCATGGGGCTTTAGCAAAATCAAGTTAACACTAGTGGATATGGTGAGCCGGTATGGACAGGGTGAGCTGGGTCGCACGAGGCAATATTCCTCAAAGCTATATTGCCCTGTCAGTGAATAGATCGATTTAGTGTCCATCAGATCAGCTGATTTGGGCCAGTTGCATTCACCTATTTCACAGTGACGCATGACAGATTGACAGTGCATTATATTGAAGCTACTGTTTCCACAGGGTTCCCACCGGTCCTGAAAAAGTCCTGAAATTTGACTTTTTATTTTTCAGGACCTGGAAAGTCCTGAAATTAGACATGGGTGCTGGAAAAGTCACAAAAAAGTCCTGATTTTTGCTAGTGTAATTTTGGAAAACCAAAATACTGAATCCGTAATTTTTTCCAGTAATATTTGTGCTTAATTCTTGCCAGCCTTCCGAAGCAACTCATAGACAGGCTTCAGTCTGTGCAGAGCGCCGCTGCACGGCTGATCTTCAAAGCTTGTCATCAGGACCACATTCAGTCGTTACTGTGCAGATTACACTGGCTTCGGATGCCAGAACGTGTTTCGTTCCGGCTGGCAGTGCTAGTGTATTGCTTCCTCCACGGCTCTGCACCTGGCTATCTGGCTTCAGATCTTCAGCGTGTGTCACACCTCAATGCACATCGACAACTTCGCTCTTTGACTACATCAGTGCTGGTCGCTCCACGCACAGTGCGTTCTACCATTGGCGACCACACCTTTCCAGCGACTGCTGCATCGGTCTGGAACAGTTTGCCGGAGTCAGTCCAGTCATTGCCGTCATTGCAAGTTTTCCGCAGCAAACTGAAAATCAAACTTTTTGCTCGGTCTTACAGCCATGGCTAATAACGTCTCTTTGCACTGACTATTATTACGTGACTTCACTGTTTAAGCTTTTTGTTATGCGTCCTTGTAGTCTTAGGACTTAACGCCATGCTAAAGTTTATTCATTCTTCATCATCATCATTATCAATTACTGGAATTGTTTTTATATAAATATTATGTGCTTGATTGACATACATTATTAATCTGTCAGGTAATACTTCATGTATCATGTTTTCTCACTAAAATAACTTAGGTGCTAGTAGTTTAGCCAGTCTGGAATTCAACCCACGATAATATCGCCCCAAAACCATTTTTGCTGTTTTTGAGTTTTGACACATATCGCCCTTACATAGCTTTGTAAACTGTTGAAGTTTTTTGCTCTGATTGTATTATAGGTGCAGTTCTGACTGACTATGCAATTAGGAGTTTCTGTTTGATTTGCAGAAGAGTTTGCCGTTCCTGCGTTTGTCGTTATCACTGAACAAGATCAGAATCGACGGTCTGCGAGCTCCTCACGTGTCAGGCCCGGCAGTCCGGCCTACGTTACCTGGACAGGCTGCACAGGTGTGTATTGGTAACATAGCCCCTTACTTGCAGCAGCATAATGTGCCTCAGTGTAGCCTTGTTGCATGTACTGTTCTGTTAACTTTGAGGCTCATCTGCCAAATTATTTACAGCAAGTGTATCCTACTACTGAACTGAAATATGTATGTACGATATCTGTCAGGTTGTTTTGAGGTATGATGGCATGGCAGTGTAGTTCTTCAGTGCTTTGATGCAGATGATCGTGTGTGAGGAAGTATCTTCTTTTCATAAGTGATCTCCAAACAATTTGTAGTTTAATTTTAGGAGTCAGCCTTAACGAGTCAACTCCAGAAAAAGATCATATATTTTTGTGGGTCATTGAAGCAGTTGAAGGCATGGAAGTATTGCCATTTTTGCAGTTGCGCACAGCTCTTTACCTCCGTCAACCAGCAGATTGTGTTAAGAAGATTGTGTTCATCTGTATCATTGCTGTGCATACAGGCAATACAGGCCGGCAGAGTAACACCGCAGCAGTTACAGATGGTGCTACAGCAAAGACTATCTCTGCCGGGCGTCGTCCGCCCAGTGTCTGCCACGGCTGGTGCTGTACAGTCTCCACTGTCCCGGCTACCTAGTTCCGCTCCCCGTGGCACTAGTCCTGGCACAAGACCATCATTCGCAGCAGCATTCACAAAGGCTTTATCAGCATCATCCAGCACAACTGCTTTCAAAACTCCACTACCACCGGCAAGCACTGCAGCTATGCCGAAGGTTGAGAAGCGAAAATACGACTCATTACGGTGAGTACCTGTGGTACTGCTGTGTGAACTCAGTCAGTGGGTACTGTTGGCTTTCACGAATAGTGGATGGCCGCATAGTGTGCTGCAGTGCCATTGACTCATGCTAATCAGCTGCCACTTCCGAGATTATTTAGAACTTTTGGTTGCTAGTTTAACTCTTGTATAAAGCACTATAGCAAGTATCAGACTCTGTTTCATGTGCAATGCATGCAGCATTGAACTTGGTCTTGGTCTCGTAAATGGAATTGAGTTGATGAAGTAAGAATTCTTATAGGCCAATGGACAACATTTAGCATTATTAGTACTTTAGACTTGTTTTATTCGCAAGTTGTTTTGCGGTTACTCGCTCTGGGTTTGGCTGGGATCTTGAAAAATTCAATTAAGACCATCATCTGTGACATTTAACGTGCTTGTTAATGAAATATTGTACTTTTTAAAAAAAAATTATTGTAAATTCTGTCAGCGGCCATTCTGTTGAGTCTTCAGACTGGTAATACAGTGTAAGTTCTGTTTGCTGAAACAGCTGCTACAGGTAAAATGTTGAACCTGCGTTTTCGGAAAGTTGCTGGTAGAATGGGAGATTATAATAAGGATGTTGGATGTTCTCAAGAGGATGAAAGAGCCTATAGATGCTAAGTGACACCACGATTAAGGATTGACAGAGCATGTAGACTGAAGCTGATGATAGGGAATTTGTCCTTGATCTGAAGTTTAGGGTGTGTTTTTACTCAACTGCAATTTCACCAATAAGCAAAACCAACAGCAGTTGAACCAAACCAATAAGCAAGACTGTTTTCTATTACAGATTAATTTTGACAGATGGTTTATTGAAAGGAGTACTCTGGCTGTCACATAGCTTAATTTCTGTGTTGTTTTAGTGATGATGATGACATCAATGACGTCGCTACAATGGGTGGCGTAAACTTGTCTGAGGAAAGCCATAACATCATGTCTGGCAGTTCTGAACTGATTGGGACGCAGGTCCGATCTTGCATTGACGAGCCGTTTCTCGACATGTCGGTTCTCAGTCGAAGAGTTCAACGGATAGGTGAATACACTTTTGTCATTGAGGAGAAATAGCAGTCATGGGATGTAGATTTGTGTGGTTATCACATGCAAAGGTGTTGCTGATTAGGTCGGACATTTAGAAAATCCGGACATGTGTCTCTACCATCATTTGATATTGCTAAAAATAATTGTGTACTGGACATGTCGTGTAGTCAGTACACAATTACCGAGTAGAGTACAGATTTATTTTTGGTACATTTTGTAATAAATGTGTTAGAGAATTACAGTAATCAGAACTTCACAGTCTACAGAATGGAAGATTATGATGAAGTATTTGTTTGTCAAGTTATTATTAGTTCATCATGTATATGTGATTGTTATTTGTGTTAAACGTTGCAGCTAGTCAGCATGGGGTGGAGCGTTTGTCGCCCGATGCTTCGCTGTTGTTATCGCACGCTCTTCAGTTGCGACTTCGCACAGTTCTTGAGAAGCTCTCTGTTGTCGCGGAGCATCGCAATGATATCTATAGGGTGCGTGGTGAATACAGTGTTGGCAGTCAAATAAGTTGTAGAAGTTCATCTAACTAGCAAGTTCCCTGCTGTGTGGGTGAGTCCACTCCACTCCGTTACCAGACAAATTACTTCCCTCAGGTGCTTGTGGGGAGAGGCAGGGGCCAGGTGGGGTGCACGTACCTAAGGCCCAAGGACTCAAATGCTGCAGTTGGGGTCCACGACTGTGCAACACAGGAGGCACCAGAGGGGTAGGACAGACAATCTTTCTGTGCATTGTAGTATTATTACATGTTTTATAAGTTAGTTTGTTGATGGCAACCGCTGCTGAAACGAAGGCAAAGAGTTGTTTCGACGAAGTCAGCGCAGTTGCCAAACGTCAACAAACTGACTAATAGAGGTTCAATTTGGTAAATTTTAAAACTTTAGTTACTGTTTCAGTCTGTGAGTCTATTCGAAGTCAAATTTGTTGGCAGTCTGTGTCAGTTTATTGAAATGGCATTTGTTTTTTTAATGACAATTACGAAGCAAGATGGTTTTCTGGTATTTTTAAATTCTCCTATGTCTTGAGGCTGTTGCTGTGCATGAATGCTATTTGGTCCACTGTGTCCACCTTTTTGGCTAAAGTAAGTAAGAGAGAAAATTTTTATAGCAAACAATGTCAACAAGTGTCTTGCTGATTTGGATTCTTTGAGTATTTGCGACCGTATCAGATGCTGCTATTACTGTTTTCAATTTTTAACTGACTTGCTGATATTGTGAACTTGTCAGTTATGTCAGCATTGCAAATTGTCTATCTCTCTAAGATTATTTTGCAGTAGTCAGATTGTAGCAGTGTTTGTTGTAGAATAATCCAAACTATGAAGTTACCTCTGAAACAAAGCCACAGATCCGGTTTCTTTCGGAGTTAGACAGCCTGGAAAGAAAACGACATGAAGACACTGAACGAGAAACATTATTACGGGTTGCAAAGGTATGGCATATAGTGAATATTTTGATGTTAAATATGTGGACAATTACTCATGTGTATTTTGGGTTTATTACTGGATGCATTTTTGGTCTGTAGCAGTTTTGGAATTAAAGAAAAGGCAGACAGCCATTTTAATTTTGTTTTATTTGCATTTTTCCACTAAATTCCATTTGTCGTCTTCAAATTTTCATGTCCACAAGTGTGAAATTTATCATCATCATCTAGCCCATGCTAAATGATTTGGTGCTAAACATCACGATTTCTACCAACTAATAACGACACTGTTAGTTGTATGTGTTGTAGCATATTCAGAAATGGGTTAATAGTAACATCATAAATAATATAATCATATAATGCTGGAGGCATATCATATAATAATAATATCAGTCACTGCAGTCCTGGCCTATCGGTGGTCTGTATTTGGCAGGAGATATCTTGTACCTAGTGCTGACAGTGTTGATGTGTTGCCAATCACAGTAGTGTTAGAATTATGTGTCACTAATTGCATGCATCAGTTGTTGGTTACATGTTGTCATCCGAGTTTATTCACCAACCACTTCAATCAAGTTGTGTTTTGGCAGAGTCGAAGCAAGACAGAGGACCCTGAGCAGATGCGGCTGAGAGAAAAGGCAAAAGCCGTAAGTTTACGACGTTCAATTTTAATCATGTTGTAATTTTGTCACATTCTTTGCATCTGTTTTGGACAACTCAGTGGTATTCTGGCCTGTAAATTTATACTGCTCCACGGAACTCTGTGCACAGTTTTTCGTGGGGATTTGGATGTCTGGTGGCTTTGAACTTTGAGTCCGAAATTGGCACACCAGTTACTCCAGCATTGAGGAATGTTAACGCAAGTTTTAGTTTATCTCTTTGTTTCAAAGTTCAAGCCCATGTGGCTCAGACTGGTGGATTAGCAACAAACGCAATGCTATCTGTTGGAGACATTTGCATATTAAACTTGCACAACTTTCTGTTTCAAGGCCCGTGTTCACGAGACTTTCCTAAGAATTTTTTATGTCTTCGCCAACGTAGCAGCTGGAGGCCTTTATTTCCAGAGTGTTTGTTTGTACATTCATGCGTGCGTTTGTGAGTTTTTAGCATGATATTTTGGGTATTTTTTGACGGGACCAAACTTTTACCACTAAGCGACTTTAGGGCAAGGATGAACGTGTCAAATTTTTGGGTCAAAAGGTCTAGGTCGCAGTGGGGTCTAATATGCCCCAAAATGCACTTTTTGGCTTTCTAGTTGTCACATGTTGGCAGAGGCATAATAGTTGACGAGTCATAACCACTGCCTAGTTTAAGGTCTTTATAAGATCTTTAACTATAATTTGAATTTTCAACAGCTTTCAAGGTTAGTGCTTTCCTAAATGATTTCTTGAGATTTTTCCTCTCAAGAAGTTTAGAGTATATACATGTGTAAAACTGGCATGAAGTTGTGGAAGTACCTCTTTCAGACTTTTGTTTTTCATGTGCTTGAGTAGACTTAAGCCATGATGTGCTGCTGGATTTTTTAGACTGCATGTTTCTGTTGTCTGATGGTACCTAGCTGGGCGTTGCAGATCTCTTATTCATCTCGTTTTACTAAACTCTGATAATTGCACAGCAACGCCTTTGATAAGCACAGTGAAGTGCGTTTGCCATCAGTTTGTGAATGCTGAGTGATAATGTGTTGTAAACCTGTTGTGTGGGTGTGCGAATGGGGTTGAATGCAGTTGCAGCAGGCTGAACTTGATCAGATGCATCAGGACAATGCAAACATGACTGCCCTAGCTGCTATCGGCCCACGGCGACCTCGACCACCGGTCAGTACACAGCAGGCCTACGTTCATTTTTTGTTAGCATGGTGTATAATGGCAGCCTGAGTAATTGGGGCAGCATTAGGGACCAACTTAATTCACGATTTCACGGCCATGACATTTTCCGTTAAATTGGCCTTCTTCCGTGAAAAACGCCGATTTCCATGAAATCCGTAATTTTTCGTGAATTTTAGCGCTTTTAGTTTAATTTATGACAATTCCAGAGTGTTATCAGCAGCTTTTATATGGATGTTGCTGTTTGCTACGTGTCGCACTTCAGCACTAAGTAGTTGACATTGACTGTCTTGAGTCTTGACTTAGTGTAGTAAATATTCGTTGTTCTGAAATTTCTTCGTTTGCAATAGCGCAGC
>Ga0209367_1008166_pt1 | contig 14327 bp, 9 predicted proteins | sample WorMetLIZISLAND2_FD_187412 | JGI IMG/M metagenome (GOLD analysis project Ga0209367, IMG submission 187412) | Marine gutless worms symbiont microbial communities from Max Planck institute for Marine Microbiology, Germany - Olavius geniculatus... ... | reverse complement strand
CTACAGGGTGTTCCAAAAAACGGATACCCAGTTTTATTTTTGGGATAACTTTGGTAATTCAGCACCGATTTTAACCATTCTTTCACTGTTACAAGCAGAAATTTATGGCGCGTAAACGTGAAGTTCTTTCACCGACCGCACTTTTATTGTGTGATCACATTACCTAGCAAAACAGTTCTCAGTTCGTAAACCCATGATCAAACAGCGATCATCCTTTGTTATTCTGCCCATATCAAACGATTTATTCTAAAAATTATTACTGGTAAACAAAGTAAATAAACACAGTATGACGTAACAATGACGTCACAAGGCACTACTGCGAATAAGTAAGTAAGCTTAACTATTTTATGCTACAAAATTGATATCTTTATGTGTTGCCTGTTCTCCGAGACCACTGTAGCTTTGACAGTGTTTGTTTTGCTAGGTAATGTGGTCACACAATAAAGGTGCGGTGGATGGAAGAACTTCACGTTTACGCGCTACAATAAATTTTCTGCTTGTAACAGTGAAAGAATGGTTAAAATCGGTGCTGAATTACCGAAGTTATCCCAGAAATAAAATTGGGTGTCCGTTTTTTGGAACACCCTGTAGTATTCGTACATTCTGTGCGCCAGCTGCTCGTCAGACCAATTACTTCTATACCGCCAGTCAAATAAACTTTACCCAGTTCCAGATATTACTTTTTTCCTGATACACAGGCGTACATCACCAAAACCCGCCAATACAGTTACTGTAGCTGTTCAATAATTCAAGCTTTCTTCCACCACGTCGTCGTCCCTTTCCACTCTACGCAGTCTGTACCTTCCTTTCGTATTTCCTGTCTTCCACCTTTAAGATCTTTGGGCAACATTTTAGTATCTTAAACTTACCGATAACGGTAAACAATAAATACAGGGGAAAATAACACAGCAGCAACATAGAAATAAGGAAAAAAAGAAAAGAAGAAAAAAATACACATAAACGTAAAGTCCATGGTCCACGACGGTGACAAAATTATCGAAAAGTAACTTAACTATACAGTTTATGACTGAAACAATACACAACGATTACAATTTAATTTACAAGAAACGTTATCACACTCCTTATACTTGATTGAAAAATTTTCCCTCCGACGTGGAAGTATAACGCTTGGCAACTCAAACGCAAATTCTCATTTTGAGATACAAATGGACATTCGCGGTATAAGACACACAGAAATCATGATTGCCTGTAACAGCAGAAAAGATCAAGCATAAGAATATTATAAGTACACCTGCTTTCCCTGTGGTTTAAAAACGCCGCCCAGCTTATTCTGTACTGTACCTATAGACCATGCAAAAATAAGAAAATGTCACAAACAAACGCGAGAGTCCTGATTTTTGTCGATTATCTGCTAAATAATCGTCTTTGCGTGGTTATAAGTGGGAGATAGTGACAATGAAAGACTTGTATATCTCGTACATAGAACATATTCAGTACCCGGCAACGCCTATTAGGCTGCTATGCGTCGCATCAGTGCAGACTGACAATCAGTCGTTCATACGTCCACTCGTCCACTGGGGACTCCAGAGAGCGTCATCGATAACAATTTCCATTACCAACGGCAACGAGGACCCACGGTCCCCGGCGTCACTTCACTCCGGCAGCACAGCCTATGCGCTCAGTCTCCCGGCCATTAGTACGGATCGCACTGTGCAAGATCGAACTGCTGACCTATACTGCGGAATATTTCACATTTATTCTAACGAACGGCACGCGACTTCTGTAACGCTGCCAACATACGTTTCGTAATATACCGTGCAACAGTTGAATGAATGAATGAATGAATATGTCAATTTGTATAGCGCCCAATTAGAGAAGATATCAAGAGCGCTCGCAGCCAAATAAATGAGTTTTAATTTTTTTCGCAAATGTATCTCTGGACAGTGATGAAGTCCGCAGGTCGACGGGGAGGCTGTTCCAAGTTGCTTGCTAAGTAGTTGTAACGAATCTTTCGAAAAGAAACTGTTATTCCACAGTCAGCTGTATACACGAAGTAGTAGAAGTAGCTTAAATGGTAGTAAACCTATGCTGTAGTAGTAGTAGTATCAAATCATTCAATCAATATGTAAATTTGTAAAGCGCCCTTTAAACAAAGTTCTCTGAGGCGCCTATTACGAAGTAGACACCATCAAACAGCAACGTTTTAAAATCTAATTTAAAGCGATTTCCACTCGTGTTATTGTTTTTTTAGTGCAGACAGAAGATCGTTTTACACTGTGGTTGGTGATGCGCTGACCAAACCGAAAGATAGCCGATACGTGCACCCGGAAAAATCATGTCACCTTGGTCTGCAGACCGCAGTACATGTGGTATATTATCACGTGAATTTGTAGTCTGTAGCTTCGAAAGCGCTTGTGGAAGATCAAACTACAGTCAACCGGAGGCAACGATTAACAGACGGGTTTTCACTCTTCAGTTTAGATTTCAAATTTTCAATACAACTGCCACGTGAAAGTCGCTGTATCCAGAAGAGATAGTTCCGCTTGCTGAAAAGTGTCTGCAGCGAAGACAGAATGGATGACCAACGCAGCGACGTGTTTAGACAGTAACTGCTGCGTCCCGTATATATAGCGTACTGCAGAGCTATTTCTTCGCGGCACCAGATCCTCTACATACAGACTCGTAAATTTAGCTATTAGCAGCCATTGTCATGAGGCAAGATGAAGCCACATAAAACTGTAAGCCTACTGTCTAAGCGGCCATATGTATGTTGTTTTTTATTTTTCGTTTCAGTTTAAATATTTTACTTATGTTCTATTTTTACAGCTATCATTTTACTATTTCATTTTTATTTTTCTGTTGGTTTACAGTTTTAGCTCATGCCCCATTTATCTAAAAATCGGTTTACAATTGCTTTTTGGGTAGGGAGCCTAATTTCGCGGTACACAAAAAACGAGCGAACAGACACTGGTGACGACACATAACCCTTTCTGTGTCAGCAGAACTGAAGTAGCCCCCCCCTGTTAAACGTCAGGAACAGAACAGAGCGAGCCTGTTCGTATTCGGTCGATGTTTAGTACCGTACGTCGTTCTCAGAGGGACTAAGTTTCTGGCCGGCCGTCTGTCGAACGAGAGTTAGTCGAAGCCTGAGTCCGGCCGGCTGCGGATGCTAGCGGAGATACGTGCGCTGGCAAGAGAACATTACGTCAAGCGGGATTAGAGTGACTCTACTCGACGGATTAGCGATAGACTGCTGTAGTAGTCTATGGATGGTAATGTGACGATTTCTACACTTCCTTCATGTCCGGAGTGTTACGTTCTATGCACATGGGTGGGGACTGGGAACGGGAGGGTATTTAAGGTCAGTCTTTGGTGCTGCATTAGCCCCAATGCCACACTTAATAAAATTACGTCCTGGTTTTTTATTTAGCACCATAAAAAGATTTATTTATATATAACAAGTACCAAAATTAGCAGTTTTTCTTGCCAGGACTAAATCTACCACAAAAATTATTAGGCTAACCAACCACGATTTACTTCTCTGCCTTTCCTGCAGCGACTACCCACTTTCTCCCGCCACGTACATAAATGGTCAACCGGGGCATTAAAGGCCGCGTAGTGAGGGACAGACATCGTCACACAATCCTACGGATTAGTTCATCGGCCTAGCAGTGCGGCTGAACGACGGACGAGCAAGCGATGAGTCCGGCGCATTGATAGGACCCGAGATACGAAACTCCGGGATCAGGTGAAGCAGCAACAGTACCGGCACCGGAAGAGTCGCTTTCTGTCGTTTAGTCGAGGGCGACGCCGGCCACCGTGAAAAATTGATGCGCAACGACGACGACGCTGAAGACGACCAGCGAACAAGTGCGCCGCGAGGAATTGTGTCCGCGCGGACCTAACGGACGAACACTGCTGCTCGGAGTGACTTTTTTAGTGACTGACGTTACTTGTTGATCTCCCGCGTTGTCAGCTACCTCTTAGCTACAGTCTGCAATTGCAAGTCGTACTCTTTTGCCAGTATTCTTTTCGTATTCTGCCAAAAACGAAACACCGCCTGCCGTTTTTTTGTGCATAAAATTACGACAGTAAAACTTGCAAGTAATGGAGGAGTTTTAGCTCACTTGATAGGCCTGCGTGTAAGTGCAGAATGTAACCATACATTTCTCAAATAGGTCTACTGAGTAATATTTGAGCTATTGTTTACAAATCTCTGTTTCATTTCAGAGTACAATTACCTCGTATCGACGTGTGTCCGTGTGTAAGTTTATTGTAAAGTTCTGAATAAATTCTAATTACATTTTCTAAACAAGAAGCGTGTTTCGGGACTCTATCCCTGGTACAAACACTTTCCACGACTTCTACAGCACCACCAAACATATATATCTTGGCGAACTTTTAAACTTCATGCATATTTCTCTGCGTCGTTTATGTTTTATTTACGACCTAAAATGTCAGTGTTGTCGGTCTAGAAAGCAGTTTGGTCATATCGCCAGAGCGGAATCAGAATCAACGCTCATCGACGCTGGATTTGTCGTTTATCTATTGGGTAATTGAGTACTTAGTACGAAATTATACTACTCCAAACAGTGGTCTAACCCCTTAAACTGCATCTGCCAAATTGTGTATGCAAAGAGATTCGACGCACAGCTAATAATTCGAGAACAAGTTTTCCCTTAACACTTACTTTTTAGCTATAGAGTGCATTCGTTATATGCAGACAGACGGACAGACGGACGACAACCGTAGCTGTAGCGCGTCCAAACTATTAAAAACTAGACCACTCAAGACGAACGATAGACGACAGGTTCTGGTCTGCTAGGTTACTGACTGTCAGCTATGCGGGTGGTCTTAGAAGTCTGCCGACGTTCGGTTTATCTTTCCGCGCATACAATGACACGGTGACGCTGTCGAATGCGGTTTGTCTGCCTTCGGATAATCTCATTTAACGAAACGTCGCTATAGATGGACGGGTCACTGAAGAGAACAGAGCCGCACTGACTGCTGCTCACCCGTTCAATAGATAACGACTGAAGCCGAATGTTCGACGATCGACAAACAGTACAGTTCCGAACATAAATGTAAATGTAACAAACGTTTTTACTATGTTTTTATCGTTTAAAAATTTTTTTTAATTACTTAAAAACGTTCTGGTTTAGGCCCATTTTAGGCACTTCCTTTCCTAAATTTTGAAAAAAAGTCTGTCGGAAAATCGTTTTCTTGGACTCGGAAAAAATACAGCTTTATATTTTATGGCTCCCGGGGCCCGGATGGAAGCAATTTGTGGTACAGCATGTAGTACAACACAATCGAAGTGAATGGAGTTGTGGCTTGAATGAACGAAGCTTGTCAGATGCGCTTGTCAGTCGCTGAAGCCGGCGTCATCTCTGTGACGTCATCTCGTGACGTCATCGTTATCAATGCACCAATCAGCGAGGTGTGTCCGACGCTGATGACGATGACAAGCGTAAAACAGAAAATAATTGTTTTCGGTTTATTAAAACACTATCGGCTTCTGCTTAGTGTTTACGTTCGAGTATCTGCCCAATTGATCGAGCTCGCAATGTATTCAAAGCCGTGCTATTTCTGTCTCATAGCCATTTGGCTGGATTGAAGAAAAGACATGCAGAAAAAAGCAATCATGGAAAAAATTGGGAAAGGGGGATGTAAACAGTGGCTTCTATCCCTATACCTTGTGGGCGAAGCTGGCGACCAGTGAAAAATGGGGGGACTTTTGTTTGTTATGAGTGCAGATCAAAACTTTCCCCTATTTTTACTGGACAATCAACACCCTTAACAAAACTTTTCCTTTAGAAAGGGGAAGAACCCAAAAAGGTGAAACATGAGTGGGAAAGTGAGGGAGGAACTTCCGTCTGAAAATGGGTGGGGCGGGACTTGATCCCAAAAGTAGAAGGAAACTGAGCCCAAAAATAAAGGGGAATAATTGCGCCCGATTTAGATTCCAAATTTGGGGGATAGAAGCCACTGGAAATAAAAAGACAGAAAGAAAAAGAGAAAGAAAAAGAGATGTGAAAAAGAAAAGATGGTCTTACATTGTGAAATCCTGCGTATATATGCTAGTCTGGGATAACAAATGGGCGTGGCCAGCCAGTCATCGAAGCATGCGTGCGTGCGTGTGCATGAGTGAATCGAATATTGACACTAATCGAGCTGACAGTCGATAACGCCGACCGTTGACTGAATACAGTCCGACTGAAGTATGATCGATAATAGTCATAATGCTGCTGCGAGTCGTTTCGTTGACGTAGCCGCCACGCGGAAAAGATCACGGAGTCATAGACATCGTATTAATAACGACTACAGGCCGCTTTTCAGTAGAACACTGCGTCCCTTATAAAAGTGGCTTTTAAAACAGTTATAACAAACAGTTATAACTGAGCAAAAACTTACACATCTTGTTTGGAATTTTAAATATAATAACTCAGCTGTAACTCAAGTAAAGAAAAATGACATATCAGGTTGGAAACAAGAAGCCCAACTGTCGCTAAGATAGCCGACCTCGATGGTTGCCAGTGACCTTCAAGATCATCTAAGGTCGATGATTTTTTTATCTCATCTAAAAGGACGTATGCGATGATCTACTAGTGATGAATAGCACCCTAGGCCCTATCTCTCACTTTTTCTGAGATATGGTTAGTTTTTCTTTAAAAACGCACATCCCTTACCGTCTTTTATTTAACCTCAAATTTGAAAATGTTTTCCTTGCACTAGATCGCTGAAATTTTGCACGCCTATGTTTACGACACGACTAATTATTCATGTAAAAGTTTTTCCCTACGACCTAACGCATAGCCACAATACATCCGTTACAGTTAGACGACGGACAGACCGACGACAGAGGACAACCGTACTATAAGCTCGATTGTTACTCAACTAATGTCAGCTAAAAAAATCACACGACAACGCCAATTTCATTAACATTTGAAGTGCATCACTGAAAGAGTAAGAAAGCAAATACCGGCTGAAAAGGTAAACTGAAGCGAAGCAGCAAACTGTTAGTGCTTTGTAATACATGTACTATTCTAGTTGCCAAAACTGGTCAGAATCTGTTAGATTTTCAATCTGGATCAAACTACTGTGCTGCGTAAAATACGGCGCAACTGATTGCGCTGAAAATGTGTCTTAAAGTCGTACGTACCTGAGTTTCGTGGCGTTGGCGACGGAAAGCTAGTTCCCGCAGTAAGATGAGCTGTCGTTGTCATCAGCATCAGCATTTTTATCATCATTTTGGTCACCAGTCGACCGCGTGTGCCACCGGTCCCGGCCATGGCATGTATAGTATAAGTGAGGGATCTACAAGATCCGGAACGTCAATGTCGATGAGCTTCCGTCTTGTTGCTACCGAATGCGCGTGCAGAGCGATGTAACTGAACTGAACTGAACGAACACGGTTTAGTTTTTGACGAAATGCCGTGCAATGGGCAAGCAGTGATGCATTACAATAATAAGCATCATCTAACGGCGTCGATGACCTACGTGATTACGCGCACGTACGAATCAACCAATGACCAATGGGCTCGTCCTGCTTGCCCATTGGTAGTTCGTCAGAAACTGAACCATATCAGTTCAGTTCAGTTACGTCGCCGTGTACGTGCGCCTCAATGCCTCAGTCGCGGCAGGAGGGGCAAAGAGCATTGCTCCGCAAAATTTTGGGCTGTCAGAAATTTTTTTCTGTCAGAAAAAACCCATTAAAATCTATGACTGGAAAGCAAAAACCCATCTTGGGGAAAACGTAGGAAGAAAATTGGGATTTTTTTGGCACTCATAACCTCCGCTGTGCTGTCCGTCAAGAACATTGCAACTTTCTAGACTCTGCTTCGTCTACTTTTGTAACCGACGACGCCACGCGATTGTCACTGTATTAGCCTATACCTGACTTACTGCTGGCCGCTGTACGAGCGCTGAACTGAAACTGAAGTCGACTTGACAGTGTGGCTGATGACACGCAGACTTCGTCACCGCAGGGCAACATGTCAGCAGCAGCAGCAGCAGCAGCATCGGGTGTAGGACATCTCCCCCCGCACATTCTCCCAGGACGTTTCCCCTCCGACTTCGAACGTGTAGTTACTTTGAGCGTTGCAAGGAATTTTTGCTCAGGCTTAGTGTGAAAACCTGGAGATGATGCGCTGTGGGTGATTTTCGTTATTTGGCTTGGGGGAATGTCCTAGGCACTGGAAAAGCAAAGGGGGCGTCCCGGAGGGGAAAATGTCCGGGGGGAAACGTCCGTCTCCCGCAGCATCAACGGCTGGAGGCGCCGCAATCGACACCGGCCAATCACGTATACGCGCCTGTGATCACGCTATACCGTCTCGTCTTTCTCAATTGATTTTTCGCCACCGACGACTCCTTCATTTTCTTACCTGCCCTGCCTCGCGACGTCCGTGACGGTCTTTGAAAAATCGTGCGTGCCCCGGTACAACGTTTTAATTAATTCCAGTTCGACAAAACAAACGTCAAATTTTATTCGTCAATTGGATTGCATAGGTATCATATAAAAATTGTTTCACACGTTGTGGTCATCGCTTTTCATGATAGTACGATTCCCACAAAATAACGAAAGTTACAATAAACCTGCAATAGCAGTGTGTCCATGGATGGGTGCAGATGCTGCACTAGGCCTATAAATGTACACGGTACGGCACAAAAGTCTATAACTTCGTCATTTTTTAACAGAATCAAATTTTATTTGGCAGTTAAATGTAACAGGTTTCAGCAAATAAACCTGTAAAATTCCAAATTAAAATTCCAAGCGGTTGCAGAGAAAACGGCAAAAAACTTTAGGGGGCTACTTTTTTGCCGCACCCTGTATGTTTTCGCTTTTGCTCTATGGCACTCCAACGGGTTTCAGAGACGGCAAGCTACACGATGAAAAGTCCGATTTTTACGCCAGACTCCAGCAGAAAGAAGAAAATAATTCCTATAGATCCAGATTCGGATATCTTTAAAATCAAATCGGATGTCTGTTGTCTCACAGCCTACCCTACTTCGATTTTTAAATATCCACAATTTTCGGTGCATTTATTACCAAAAAATAACAAATAGAGACATAAATCTCCATCACGGATGTGATTTGACAAAGTAAAAATAAATGCTGACAATGAATACGCTATGATATATGCGTTAAATGAAATACATATCTCCATTAACGTACGACCTAAGCTTTCACACTGGCAAAAGACCTCACACTTATAGGCCACTAAGGTCGGCCTACGGTTAGTGAGTCAGCAGTCAAAAATTTAAAAAACTCGGAATTTCCGGAGGTCTATCTTTCCTACAAAGCTGATGTCGTTACTTGTAGCGCAACAAACAGTACTTACGCTGAAACTAAAAGGCATTATTACACGGTATATACAAATAAACCGCAAAAAATAAACCTAAGCCCTATTACTTCTGTTTCTTGTTGATTGCTTGAGCGAATGCACGGCAAACACTCTGGTAAAATTAATACCCCGTTTACACGATCAAGGTGGCTCGACGAGCTGCTATATGTTAGCTGGACGAGCCAGCTCGATGTTTGCTCGATCGTGTAAACGGGGTACAAGAGACCAAATCTAGTAGGCCTACCACAGATTCCCAATATTGTCCCGCAATCACGAACACGTGAAAAAGTGGCCAAGATCGACATTCGCAAACGAAAACCGCTGGCATAATAGTAGACTACTGACGTCTAGCGAATAATATTTAAGCTGCAGTTCATGTTCACTCATTAACCAGTGCCTATATATTTTGGAGTAACCTAACGAAATATACTAAATAAAATGTAGTAGGCTATATTTGGCCTATACAGTGACAACTGCATGGCAAGACTGAACTGGATCCGGTACTGTTAGTATGGCGTACCGGCACTTCTTTTGGAAGTGGTACGTCTTACCGGCTGTTTTGTTAGCATCACAATGGCGGTACGCTGTCTATCTGCAAGTTTCAAAATGTCACAAAAATACCCAATTGCTACGTACTGTATGCGTTTCTATAGATCAAAATGCACCAAAACTTTTTTTGGCCAAGGCTCTGATAAGGGCGGTTCTGATAATCTCATCGGATCCCGATGGGGAAGCTTACAAAAATACGACGCTCCCGCGGCCCTCTGATTGGCCGGAAAGAGCGATCTCCCCCACCCCTCCTATTTCCCTTTCCTTGACGCATTTGTTGGCATCTCCATTTAAGCTTTTTCGGCGCCACGATTCTTGGCGCTTCAAGATCGGCCCATGCAGTACCGCCAATTCGTTTCTACAAATTAAGCACTGGCTATTGGCGCCGCTGAGTGACAATGTTGATAATGTACATATTTTGTCACTTATGCAGTGGTGTAGCGAGAATCTGCATGTAGAGGGTACTGGAGGGGTAGAGTATAGGAAGGGGTTTCCCTCCCCACCAGGGGAAGGGTCTGGGTGGGGGCTGTACTCTTTTCCAGAAAACTGTTAGTTTTTGGTGCTAAAATAAGGCGTTTTCGTGCATTTTTGGCACTATTTTAGATAACTCAATAAGCTTCTAGGGGGTCACGTGCCCCCAGTGCCCCCCTATGGCTACGCCAGTGCACTTCTGTCCCAAATCCCGGTCCCACATTTCCCCGAGTCGGGACGGACACCCTACAGGGTTCTTTATGCTGTCGTTGACGTTGGTGAAGCTGGCACGGTGATGACGACCTGGGCGTCACAGACTCACAGTCACTCAGAAGTCTTCGAACTCTTTGCTGCACCTGTTGGTCGCCGCCACGTGGATCGGTTCCTCGTCGTACTCGTCGAAATGGCTGTCATCACCCGGCCCTGAGCACTCGGGAATGTACGGCGCTTTTATCTGCGGACACGTTTCAATTAAGCCATGCCTCTTATCTCACGGCTACTGCATAATAATGCAACAAACAAAACTATGCTCACAAAACCAGACTGTCGAGCCTTGCGCTCGGCTAAATTTGTCCGCGGTAGCCGCCGTGGCGTGCTGCGATATTTATAGCAATGATGTCAACAGACTAGTTATCGGCAGCATGGTCCTATTTCGCAATAAAAAAAGTATGCGAAAATCCGATCCTGTGACTTTGACTTTCAACCTATGACCTTGAAATTCAATAAGGCTCTTGCGGTTGTCGAGCTACATGTAGGCTACGTGCAAAATTTCTTCAACCTAAGTTTAGCGGTTCGTCACTTATCAGAGAAACAAACAGAAAAAACTAAGCCACGATGCTAAAACAATAAACCTCACTGTTGTCCCTACTGCAGTAAAAACGCATTATTGGCTGAATTATGGCTAGTACTATTCCCTGCGGTATATAGACGTGGTCCATACCTTGTGTTCAAACAAGGCGATCCAGTCTGTCTCTGAGAAGAACCGGTGCGTCTTAATGTCGGTGACTCCGGGCTTCATGCAGCCAAACCTCCTCGTGATATCGACTTGCAGAAAGTTTGTGATGAGGTCGCGCAGGTCGGCACCAAACTCCGGCGGAAACCTTACCTGTATGTATATGCAGCGTACACACGTCATCGTCCATTTTCAATAGATATCTGTTTAATTTAGTGTAGAGGTAGTGCAGTGTTTAACGCTTGTTTTGTCTATTTCTTGGAGTGTTATCTACACTGTGTCCCAAAAACGTCCCATTTTGTCATTTTACATATCTTCGCCAAATATTAACTAATTTTTAAAAAACTTTTTACCGGCACATACCGTAGACAATTGGCAATAAAGTAATTGTTAAATACCCCACCACACTTTAACTATGTCGCTACACTACCATGTAAAACATAATTTTTTTAAAATCACTAAAATCACTATAATACATATGCAAAAAGCATCTTTTAAAACATTTTAAACTAACTTTCATACAATAATTAAATTTAATCTAGTTTTACATGCATTTGTGATGTTTGTAAACAAAAGCAGATGATGTTGTCGTAAATAATAATTTTTTAATGCTTTGACAATATACCGGTGATGTAAGTCGCCATTTAGCAGTGGAGACAAAGCTCTGATTAAAAACTTGTACCGTTTCAAAAAAATACAGTTTTCGGAGCATACTGGCAGAATTTTTAAAGATAAACTGCAACAGGAAAAAAGTACGAATGTTATTAAAAGAGATTTGGGAAACATGCAGCATCGACCAAAGGCATGAGACCGGCAGACTGAAGCATACACGTACTGAAGAGAACGTGATCACTGTGGATGAAATGGTAGCTTTGCTAAACCACAAAGGCCAGAAACAAACATATCGTTTAACATGCCAGATATCCAAAGAAATGGATCTAACAAACGTACGGATCATTCACTGCATTTTTCAATGATTTTTGGTCAGAAGTCTAGGCCCTTATTTTGTTTACCAACACGCTTGCTGTCTATTATTGTTAGTTTTTCTTTCATTTATATTTTACAAGGTAGTCTAGCGACACAGTTAACGTGTGGCGAGATATTCACTGATCATTTTATTGCTAATCTGCAAAATGCATCAATGAAATAATTTTAAAAATCGGTTAATATTTGGCGAAGATATGAGCATCACAAAATGGGACGTTTTGGGGACACCGTGTAATGTTTGTTTATCCAGTGTTAATGCACGTTTGTTGCGTCTCAATAAATGTGTGCGTAAAAACGAATAATTTCTCAGGGCCGCATTCAGTGCCAGCAACGTGACTTGGAAAAAAAATTGTCGAAAATCTTATTTTTGTCAAAAAATTATTGTAGCTTAAAACCGCAAAACTTGGGGCTAGAAACCGCTCATTTTTGGCAGATATTTTGGGGACAAATAGAACTTTGCTCTGTAACCTGTTCGGTAAAAATGTGGGGGCCCGCCCTTACACAAATTTTCTGACACTGATGTATAATAACTTTAAAAAGAACTTACCGTTATTACAACTGCACGCAGTTTTTAGCATTTGCTACTAATAACTGACTTAAAAACGGATTTCTAAATTCAAAAGCTATCTTGTTGGCTGAAAAATGTCGCAACACACCGAAAAGAAACCCCATCAGAAAATGCCGCGCTTCTGTTTGGCATTTACCTGTGAAATTTTTTTGCAAACAAGTATCAAGTAAGTAAACGGCTAAAAATGCAAAATATAAACTACGGATTCCGATTAAAGAAACTTTAATACACCGCATGTAATAACAATAGGTGAGCTTAAGCAGCAGACGCAATGACGCAGAATGTTGCACTGATAATTTAAACTAACATCGCCATGAAAAGAACTAGCAAGTAAACTTAGTCTCCTGAAAAAGTCGCGGCGATTTTAATGCTAAGAACAGGGACAAAGAATGTGAAAAAAAATGTTGAAGTTTACCTTTCCGGCAACAATCTGCTGATAAATCTGTATCGGCTCGTCGGCTAGGAATGGCGGAAAACCGGCGGCCATTTCGTAGACCAGTACGCCAAACGACCACCAGTCGACCGATTTGTTGTAACCCTAATATCAGTATCACAAACAGGCTAACACACTGCAAACTTTAACTTGATCTAAAATATTTCAGACAGGGTAATATAAGGAAGAAGACTGACTATCTGAGCAGAAAAATCCATATCAGTGTACTTTTAATTAACCAGCCTACCCAAATTTAAATTTACCTATTCGGGGTGGACAAAAGAAAGCAAAGTCAGTCAATCAACAGTAATCACTCTGGAAGCAGAACTAAGGCAAACTTTGTTAATCGCAGAAATGCAGACATGGCGTTACCGGTTATGTGAAGATGCGTCAGAACGGGGGAGAAAAAGACAGAATGCGAGGGCTGAGGGCATATGGTAGGCGCGGTCTTAATTTTTGTGTTCAAGTGGCAAGCGCATACTGTCCGTACGTGTGTGTGTGTGTGTGTTTTTAACATTTCACGTAGCATAATTACAAGCTTATTCAGATATGAAATGAAAAACAACATCCTCTGGAATCGTGGCGTGAAAATTTTTCCAGTTTCGTACGAATTTCTATGGCGGGGGTACCCCCATTTGGTCTAATGCAATTTGGTCTAAATTATTCCGTTTCGCCTCATTCATATACATAACCCTAGGCTTACTTCTAACCCTAACGGTAACCCTAACCCTAACCAGTGACCGTTAACGATAAATCTATCTCTAACCTTAACCGTAAACGTAGGGCTAGGCGCGAAATGAACGAACACCCTATAGGCCATCGTGAGTATCAGGCGGTGAGATTTGTGGCGCAAAAGTCTAATAAACATTTTAAAAAAGGTAAAAGGAGCCATGCCCCAGCTGGGGCGTAGGCGGGGTGCTCATCTCCCACTGGCGGCCGTTGAGCCCGTATAAACCGCTTGAGTCCGTGACGCATGGCCAGTGCGACGCCAGACCTACGGTTACCTTCCCAGCCGCGGGGCATCACCGCCCTTTGACCGGTACCAAATTATACTGCTTGGTG
>Ga0209367_1008165_pt1 | contig 14327 bp, 4 predicted proteins | sample WorMetLIZISLAND2_FD_187412 | JGI IMG/M metagenome (GOLD analysis project Ga0209367, IMG submission 187412) | Marine gutless worms symbiont microbial communities from Max Planck institute for Marine Microbiology, Germany - Olavius geniculatus... ... | reverse complement strand
CCACGTGACTGTCCTGAGGCCTGGCAATTTTTGAGGGGTCCGTCCAGGAATCGAACCCAGGACCTCTCGCTCTGGTGAAGTTGACCTGAGTCCAACACTCTAACCACTCGGCCACCGAGCTCCACGCTAATGAGTGATAATAATAGCTGCTCCAGGATGGTAAGTGTCACATAGTGAAAATTGGTGGAGACTAAAAAATTTCTTTGTTTCTTTCTGTGTGTCTGTTTGTCTTTGCACATCAGTGACTCAGCATGCGTGACGTCACTGCTGTTGTAACGTCACGCTAAGGCACTGCGATGTCATTTATATTCACCCATGACCGACCCCCGTTGCCATGGTAACGAAATTCGGGACAAAATGACGTATAACTCGGCTTGCTTCAAGGTGGGGTATTCGGCAACGCCCAATTATTCAAATTTCACGACGACCGACCTTTGTTGCCATGACAACAAACTGTAAGAAAATAAACCATACCTTTTTTTTGTAATAAGAGATATCACCATTAAAATTGCCAGAATTGCTCAGATGGTGATACAAGCATGAAACTTGGCACAGTAATACATCAGCCTATACTGAAACTAACAGCAAGGCAGTAGGCGACTGGCAGACGCACGCAATGGGTGGTGGTTAATTAATATTTTGAAATGCCACATCTGAGATGTGCTTATTATTGCATGTAACGCGACTATGACAGCGCTCTTAAGATGCGTTCCTTTGCCCTGGCGACTGTGACACGCCCTATTCTCAGATAACACAAGCTGCAGCGGCATCGCAGCGTGCCAGAGATCATATCAGAATCTGTCAGTATGAGAATCCCAGGAACCAAGCTCCGTATGCCAGTGTCATGATATCATAATGTCACTAAGCGACGAAGTGCCCTATTTCACTGGAGAGATAGACAGTTTGGACACGCCCGCCCACCACGCATTTGCTGCCAGCCCGCCACTCGCACACGGAACAGCTAGAAGTCAAAGAAAGGATAGACAAAACGTAACTATGAGCTCAGCTTAGTCATTAGCAAGTGGAGACGACAATGGCAAAGTGTCAGACCGCATACGTTTCACGATGTCAAATGCCAAAGACACGGCGCACCGCTTGCGAGAGACGACATCGGTGATGATCAACGGATCAAGCATTCTGACAACCACAGACCGGGTTTGACACGGCCCATTTATTATAGTACTGTAGGCCTACTGTGCCTATTGTGAAGTTTTTTGTGCTTTTTTATAACTCACATTAATCCGTGACGACGTTTTGAAGCTTGCTAAACTCTATTTTTTGCTTAAAAAACGCAAATATCTGTGATTTGCTGCGTTTCCAAATTTGAGAATAATGGGCGAATTTGCGGCTTTCATTGAACGTTCAAAAGCAAAAAGTGTTTCAGCTTCAGGGGGGAGCCCCCTTGACCCCCGGCCAGGGGCTCTGCCCCTAGACCCCGCTGAGGGCTCCGCCCCCAGACTCCCTGCGCGCTCGCTATCCCCCTTTTGCCAAATCCTAAATACGCCACTGGTTGCTAACGTTAACAAAAACAAAAATAGAAAATAATTATCTTAACTAGAAAATTTACACTAATGCGTTAAATTACATTCAATAAAAACTTAGCAAATATATGCATTTTTCAAGCGGTTTTCACTTAGCTTAACATTTAATCCGTCGCCATTTAGTAAAAGCATCTGAAAAAAAATTTAAGCTTTATTTAAATAGCAGTAGTATTTTCAAGCATTTAGAATGTCTAGTGCTGTAAAGACCAATGTGAAATTTAACACGCGATAATTTAGCTCAAACCATTGTTGCCGTTTTTGGGTGTTGACGCATATCCCACAGAGCTTTGCAAACTTAGAAAGTTTTTTTGCTATAGTGTTAGAAAGTTTTGTGCTACAATTGTCACTCAAGCGGTAAACGGAGGCTAACTGATGGAAAAAGCAGACAACGAACAGACTCACCCACGCATGTCCCGCTGTCGGCTTTGTAAGCGTATTTGTTTTTGCAGCCGTTTTCTTTACAGCGAGGTTTGCCGTCCACTAGTTTGCAATCGAGACAATTCTCCGGACAAACTAGCACACACACACACAGACACACTGGCACAATGCGCTTCTTTATTGTTCGCTACTGTTAGATAAAAATTGCAGTTATAATAAATGTTTGTAAGCTTTTAACTAATTAGACCGCCCGGAAAGATAGTACCGGTATTCAAAAAGCCCTTAGTTTTACTGCTGTCTCGTTTTTTCTCAACGCGATATTTCCGAGGTCCGTCGGCTGATCACAAGAGCAAAGTCGGAAGTATGTTCATTTTTATAATTCCCGTCCAAAAATTAAAAGGGAAGGGGCTACCCTTAAAAATGCAAATGCCAAAACATGCGAAATTTAGCGCGATTTCGAACAACTTCACATTTTAACCGCGATTGCCTCCGGAATGGACAGAGATAGCCAAAATTAAAAAAAACGAAGTTATTGATTGCGATTCCTCCCGCGTTCGACCAAAAACATTCAGTAAACGTTAATCCATTACTAACAGCGTTTACGCAAATAATGTTTACCCACGATTTTTTGAAAATCCATACAGTGTATTTCGGCCTGTACAAGGTGTTGTGCCCTAAAATTTTTACACGCACTAGCGAATGACCAAGGCTTACTAAGGCACATCTCACTGGAGTCATGCGCCCCCAACAGTTCTTTTCACCAAAGAGGTCAATTATTGCATTAAAATTTACCCTATAGGTTTCAATAACTTTAAAAAAAAGAATTGTAATCCCAATAAACGTTTCCACGTGATGTGGTTAAAATTCCTGCATGTACAACAACTTTTGATAAGTTCTGCCTTTCTAAAATTTGAAAGAGCAAAAAACGTCCAAAACTAAGCGCGATTTCGAAAAACTTTACAGTTCGATCGCACAAATCTCTGGAATGAATCGAGATATGAATAATCAAAAACAAACTTGATTGACAGCAGTCTTTGACGCATTCGACGAAAAAAAATTTGGTCCACTAACAACAAAGGTTTCGTTGTTTTATTTCGACTCACTCAAAATCGACTGCGCGTGCCATTACACATACTGTAGATTTTTATCGTAAATATCTTCGAAATGGGTTAAGCTACTGATAATTGGAAGCAAACATGGTCGACTGCGATTTATTGCGTTCGGCGAAAAAACTTAGCTAACTTTGGTCCACTAACCAAAAAATTCGTTTGTTTCATTTTAAAAGACATATAGATCGGTTGACGATGTGACCTTGTTCTTTTTCCATTATGATTCTGATACTCATTATATGGTCTCGTGTGCCACGTCCTGGTCTGAAGCCCGCTTGTTCGTCTAAAAGTTCTGCCTCTGCTTTGGCCTGTATTCTGTTTAGGATAACCCGACAAAGAATCTTGAGACTAGAGCGATGGTTCTGTAATTTCCGCACTCATTCAGGTTACTTTTTTCGGTAGCGGATGAAAACCAACATTGTCCACTCTTCTGGCCACTCACCTGTTTCCCAAATGTCTTTGCACAACGCATGTAACTCATCAAAAGTTGTATCACCATCTTTTTTTAACAGTTCAGCTAGGATGTCACCTGATCCTGCTGCTTTGCCATTTTCTGTCATGGCTTTAGCTATTTCTGACAGCAGGGGCGGTGGTTCTCTCTCATCAGTTTTGAAAAATGCAGATTCCTGGTTTTCATATAATTCTTCACAATATTTTTTCAAAAGTGTAGTAGGCCTAAATTTCGAACAGGACGGAGTATATTTCACCTATATGGGGAGCAAAAACCCCTGGGCGGATTGAGCCCAAATTTTGTTGGTGGTAGGCGTCCACGACGTAATTACACCATTCAAATTTGGTGACGATCGGTTCAGTGGTTTTGGGTTGGTTGAAGGTCAAAGTTTGCCTTTTTCCATATACTTTGAAGGTCGTCCTTACAACACTCACACTACCGTGTGAGGTGTGATATGCAGCCTCAAAAATACGCGACCGTTGGAAATGCCTACCCCGATATCCCGAAGGCCCTACACTAAACCAAACTTAAATTGGATCCGATGCTCGTTTGCTGAGATATAGGCCTATTCGTTTGACGATGCCGAAAAAATGAACGTTGTACCGAACGCTGTAAGCATACAGAATTTCAGTAAAAATAATGGTTGCTGTAGCTGACGCGTTGCAAACGAATGTGTAGTGTACATTGTACTGTGTACTACGGAGAAGTGCCAAGATCTTTCGTTGAATATGCTGTAAAGTCCACACAGCTCTATATAATTGTGTCAAATATGGCGTTTTTAGTTGCCCGGGCGGCAAGAAAAAAATGCGTCCAAAGTTCGAAATTTTTTTCGTAGTTTTCGCCTAGCATAATTTTCGCATAGGAATGGATATACATGTATAGCAACCAGTATTTTTACTTAGATTCTGCGTCGGTACGGCGTCAATTTTTTTTGCATTTTCAAACGGATGCATCTCAGCAACCGAGCATTGGATCTACCGCGAGTTTGGTTCTAGGTAGAGTATTCGGATTAAGCAGATTCAACGGTCACGTAACCGATGACATCACGTGACGCCAAAAATCTACCTCGTGACTTCAGTATCTTTAAAGCCGCGTACCTCTATAACCGAGCAAAATAGACCCATGGTCATCGCTGGTCATAAATAGGAAACCACATGTGCCAAGTTTATTGGTCACGTATGTGGCTTTCGATCAATTTTACCAAAACTTGACTTCACCCTGTGTCACTTGTTTTGTATTGCTACAAGCGCTTTTTCTTGTCTGTGGTTGACTGCGTCCGCTGTCTGTGTGTCCGCTGTCTATTCGCAAAACTGCAATCGCAAGCCATGTCGTCCAAAGGCTTGTTTATAGCTAGCCTATGTATTGCAACTGCACAGTGAGATGCTACATGCGAAACAAACGGATGACGCTGAGAATGATGATGATGATGAAACTTTTATTTTACGGTTCAAAGAAATGCGTACAATCGCACGTTGCGTGTGCCGTCTTGTGATAGGCGTCAATGCACTGAGTACAAGACGTCTTCCCCGAATTCGTATCCCAGTCGCATTTCAGACAGTTCACGGGACACGCTGTAGTTAATCACACACACACACACACACACACACACACACGCACATCTACACAATCATGTATGTATCGGCTACTATAATGTACACGCCGTTATTTTGCCTGGACGTCTCGTCGTAGATGACGTAAAAATAATAGTTGCTGTAGCTGACGCGTTGCAAACGAATGTGTAGTGTAGTGTACTACGGAGAAGTGCCAAGATCTTTGGTAATTTTAGTAAGTACTAATACCATCTGCACACCTATTATTTTTCTCACTAAAACAGTTAAATTAGTTAATCACTTAGCGCGTTGAGTTGGGCGATCGAGTTGCGGTACACAGAAGACGGCAAATCACCAACTAACCTAAATCAGATTTGACCGATCTTGGTCTTTTGAACATGTGATTAGATATACACGCTGTTTCATAAAAAGAACCTTTTTTTGTTTTTTTTTAATTTACTCAAATTATGAGCAATTTACATAAAATTTTTACCGGTTCTAGCTAAAGAAATACTAATTCGAAATATTTGAATAAAATATGGCAGTTGATGGAATATTTTTTTGCTAGTCGTGATGTAACCCTAACGTCATAATGCGTCACAGAAACAAGCTTGCTAGTCTCAACTGCTGCTGTCAGTTGCTACCCTGCTTCGATGGTAAACTTAATCTGGTTCGCCAATGAAAAATGCTTATCGTATCATCAGTGACCAACATGGAAACATAAAATCGGGCGTCTTGTGATCCAAAAACTCAACATCTTGCAAGCTCGGTGTGCTAGTGCACTGTCTTGCTGGAACATGTGATAGACCAACTATCCCCACAGACACGTAAATTCCATCGCTTTGCACGTTTTTGTGGCTGCAACTGTAAAACTTTAAATATTTATCACCAACAAACCAGATTTTTTTACCTTTGAAGCAGGGTAGCAACTAGCAGCACCAATTAGGATTAGCCTGTTTGTACCCGTAACACATTATGACGTCAGTGTTACGTCACGACTAGCAGAGCACATTTAATCAACTGCCATGTTTTGTTAAAACATTTCAAATTAATACTTATACAGCTACAACTGGTAAAAATGTCATGCAAATTGCTCATCATTTGAGTGAAATATGAAAAAACAAAAAGGCGTCCTTTTTATGAAACACCGCGTAGTAATATTTGGCGATATGCAACACAAAGAAAGATGCGCAGATGCGTGGAATGCCACTACGAGTTAAGTGAACATCCTGACGCGTAAAGATTACCAAGTGCATTTGGCACCGGACCAAAGGTCACACAGCCCGCCAAAGACAAAACTATGCCAATGCGCAGTACTTGAGTCAAAGTCAAAGCGAAAATAGACAAAAATACAGTAAATCAGGGCCAAGGCTAAAATCTAGGTCAATGATATTTTTGGTGTGTATGTATACACACACAATTGAAAAAAGGCAATTGAATACAGCGACAGCAAACTATTAAAACAATAAGCACAGTAAATTTAAAAGCTTAATAGCACTATCTGTACAGCATGCCAGTTAAAAAATTACAATCCAATTAATCAATTGCTATGCGAGCGGGGCCTAAGACTGTAATGTTGTGACGTTAAGGGAGTAACTGCAGACATAGAGTCTAAGAATGAAATTATTAAATTAAACTGGCTTTCGATGTGCAGTATAGAATGTCATACTTAATTTACTTATTTACATACTTACTTACTTGGTGGTTTTAATTTGACCTTGGTCTTGGTTTCTACGGCATTATTGACTAGCCTTGAATTTCTGATCTCCAGCACCGCTGACTTTTGTTTTGTTTTTGATGCTAACCTCAAACCCATCACTGGTTTGTTTATTTATCTACCACAAAGACGAATGCCTAAGTGTGTTTTTTTTACAAATATTGTTGAGCTACATGTATTGTATGCCATGCGTAATTATGTAATTCAAAAAAACGCTTTTTGCGGTTTATTAATACCAACAGACTATGCTAGCTAAAATTCAATGTACAAGCAAACATAAAAAAGTAGGAAACTGCTAATTATAAGCTCTTTACACAACGTTAAAATTGAGTGTAAGTCTATTTGATATTTATTTCGGTTAGGCCTAAATGCAAACAAAATGCACCCTGCTGCAAATTAACATGCACTTCAGTCACAGATTTTATTGTCAAACCGAACAAACTGTATTGTTAATTTGTTATCCTTCCGAATTTATGCACGGCAAGTACACCCGCCATTCACGTTTTTGCTCCAATGGAAACCGAATATAAGCAAGACAGTGCAAAAACGACAAATTTTAAATGCGTAAGTAATTAAAAAAGGGTTAAGGATGGAAAGTTGGAGGCAGGGGATTTTTTCTGAATAGACAAACAGACAGACAACCAAAATGGAGAAATTTGCCTGTGGAACGACAGCATAATAAACAAATTATGCAATTGCATAGAAAAAAACTGAATTTGCCACTGATCAATTCGCGTTATCCGGTAAAACATGTCTGACGATATTTTAGCAGTTTATTTCTCGTCATAAATATTACACGAATAGTCGCGACATTTTCAGTGACGAAAATAATTTTAGTAAATAAATACTACAGAATATCTCTACTAGTGAATAACATAAATCATTACGTACAAACGCAGACTTTAGTGTCGGCGAGTCCCCAGTTATCGTGGCATTTGTCAGTATCGCAATAACCAGCACGGGCAGTCACACACGAGTCACAGTGGTCGCTGCACGCTGTCATCACACGCATACAAGCAATATCATCATAACGAACATTAAACTCTAGTGTCAACAGTACCAATCGTGTCGTTCTATTCGGTTCGCTTAATTTGGCATCTGTCAAATGTGGAAGAATGGGACAGAGATAACCGTTAATAAAGACAACATTTGTAAGGCGGGGCTTTTAAAAGCCTTAGAACAGACTTCGTCTTTTGTTGTCGTGTGGTCGGCTACCGTTTCATGTTTGTTTCATGTCGCGCGGTCTTGAGACAGTCTAACAGCGTCGAATACAGCGTCGGTTCATTATTCTAATCATCGATGACTAATTATGCGATTACGAAACAATATTAATAAATTTGCAGTGCAATAAGACTCGCCGGCTCAGAGTCCCCGAAACCGCCGCTTTTCGCCGTCGCCGCCGTTAAGACCTCGGGCCGCACCGATAAGTTAGCTGTACGCCGCCGTCGCCGACAAGCTAGCGGTTTTAGCGGTTAAGAAAAATCAAACAATGTGTTGTGCTCACACTGCTGTAATCACAGCCGCCATAAAAAACGTTTCGCTTTTTTAAATTGGCAATTACGTTCGCGTGTTTTGTACGACCCACGAACCCAATGACGACCGACCGACCGCCGACCACCGTCCCGGAAAAGCCTTCGTGGAATAATTTCCAATGACCATGTCTCAGAACCGATCATCCAATCCACTTCCGATTTGGTTCCAAGATGGCGTAATCGGGGTCAGCGAATTTAACGTCTGAAAAAATTACTACCATTTATAGACGTCTTTGCAGCTCGGACGTTAAGCCAGCCGCTAAAGCTTAGCGGTCCGGACCGCCGTTAACTAAGCCAGCCGTTAAAGCCTTAGCAGACGGTTCCGAGGACTATGTGCTACTATTACTAATACACAAGTATTACTAATTCAGCGGTAATGTGCTCACCTTCGCATTTCTTGCTGCTGTCGTCGAAGTAGGTGTTAGTAGGGCAAAATGCTTGACCGTCGCAATTCCCAGCTTTGTTTGTATCGCACTTCGTGCATCCATCGTCGCACGCTGCAGCAATGTACCGGTACATCATGTTTATATTATGTCGAAACTCAATTTAACACCTAAGAACGATAAAACAGTTAAATTGGGTTAACATTATAAAATCTTTAGACTGAACATGTTAAATATAACTACTCAAATCAAAATGCAACCAAACAGATACGAGGCAACAGAGTGAATCAATAAAACCAGACAGTCGTTTAATATTTGGAACGAAAATTTTATAACATTAACGTTATTAATGTATATTAGACCCACATCAAATGCAATTTATGACAATTATAAAAAACAAAGCAGCGTACAAACTCCAAATTCGCCAAGAAAAGGGAAGACAAACAGGTTTACACAAATGAACTGCACGAAGGCTTGCTCCGAAAGCAAGGTACTGCCTTCTGGAAATGCTGAAACTCTAAATTCGATGCAAGTAGATGCACAGTAAGTCATGTAAATGGAATTACAGATCCGACAAAAAGTAAATAATTTTGTTCGCTATTTTAAAAAATATGTACGGAAAACACAGTATAGGGTGCTAATAGACTTTAGAAAGAATATGAGGCCTTGCGGAAAAGATACTGTAAGAAATGAATGAGCGCAGGCGAAGTTGACATTAACGCAGAATTAGTTAAGTCGATGATTAACAGAATAAAAAGCTGCTGGTCTGGATTGACTATTTTTATAAACGTTTTCCACGCTTTAGCGTCGAATATGAGTATCATTTCAAAACAAGCGATATTTTAATGCTCACTAATTCGGCGTGAATGTTGCTGAAAACACACATAACCTTGCTGGTTACTGTAAGAAGCACTGCTTTTGAGCTCTTAAAATGTATCAAATTTTGGGGCGCGTCGTGTTGTTGAAATATTCGAGAGGCCCGAAAAATGCCACCGCCGGTCAATGGAGGGACGAAAGGTCCCGAGCAAGGCGCGGAGGCGCGAAGCGTCGGAGCGCCGGAGCGTCAAAGGGAATGGGATCTGGGGAGAGGCGATGTAGCCCTTCCCTAGTAGAGGGGTCTTGGGAAATACGCCGCCAAAAATTTTTTTTTTAAATCAACGTTAAAATTGTGCACATTTTCTTGCATTTTTGCATTGTGGCGGCGCCAGCGCAGTAAAGGAACCAAATGATTTCAAGGTCAAGAAATTCTCACACCAGGTTAGTTAGGTCAACCGGAGTCCCAGACGCCGCAAAGGGTTTGCCTGACTTCAATGATCTGACCGACTTACATTGCACCTGGTAAGCGCGTGATCTTTTTCCCTTTTCCTTCCTTTTCTTTTTTTCTGTATTTCCTTTTTTTCTTTTTCTCCCCTCCTTTTCTTCCTTTCTTCATCTTCATATCTTTTTTTTCCTTTTTCCTCTTCCCTTTAAACTCAGCTATTGGCCATTTTAAGCATAAAAATAACGGCAGCTACAGTTATTATTAAAGCAAAGCAATAAGCATAAGCAAGGCGGAGCAAGGGCGGTGGGTGGATCTTCGTTTTACCAGTCGCGCCGTGGTGTAGTGCCGCAACTGTTTGTGCAAGGTAAAAATAAAAACGTTTCGTTTTATCTTACCTTGTTTGTCCCTGTGCTCAGGGGCCTCAGAAAATCGTGATTCAAACATTATTCTACATTTACCACCCGGTTGATGCACTGTGGAGTAAATACGTTACACCAAAACGTGTTGAAAATGTTTTTATACAAAAATAAGAAAAACGTTTTGTAGAACGAAGTATCTAGTTTAATGTGGACGTTTACAACTGTGGTGTCAGCAAAGTAAGGACTCGTTTATTAACTACAAACAAATTTAAAAAGTGCAAAAAATGTTATCGGATTTGTGTAAGAACTTAAAATGTAGACCTACGTGTGTTAGTGTAAAATAATGGTAGGCTACACGCAGTAGCTGAACAAATTTGGTGAATCCATCCGGAAAAACAAACGAATCACAGGTTGAACGGTAGTTCAAGCCATGTGTTAACGGCGACTTCTCTTTCTTATGAAAAAGCCAAAAATTCGACCCACCAGAGAATCATTACGACGGCTAGATGACCCCTCATGCAAAATTTTATGTAAAGCTGCACAAGGGGGGGGGCTTCTCAACAAATAGGCAAAATATGCGCAAAAATTTTTTTAGCTGTAAGTATATATTTTTAAGAAACTCACTTACAGGTCAGACCCTTAAGCGGATTTTTGCGTGCGCTGGCTAAAACGATGCGGTCTTGTGCAAGGATGTGCTTTTTGGGAATTAAAAAAATTTGAAATTAATATTTAACGTATTTATTTAAAAAAGCCAAAAACTACAATGAAGCCTATGGGAAAAATTAAACTATTCTTAAACGCTCATAACTTTGGCTGTGTATAAGATAGAGTCGTAATTTTTGGTTCTATGGTATGGTTTTTGGGGATGGAAAATTTAATGGTGTTATTTAATTTGACTCCGGACCCTCACTAGTTGCCATGGCAACAAAATTTAAGACAAAATGGGCTATAACTCGCCTTGTGTAAGAGATATCTGCGAGACGTTTGCGTCTATAGGGGGTTTTCGGGAATGAGCCATTGAATGCTGCAAATCGCATTTTCGTCCACCGACCCCCGTTGCCATGGCAACGAAATTTGGACAAAATTGGCTATAACTCGTTTTGTGAAAGAGATATCTCGAGATTTTTGTGTTTATATGGGGGTTTTTGGCGAATGCTGTCAATCGAGCTTTACCCCAAATGACCCTCGTTACAATAAAAAAAGGTAAAGGAAGCTATGCCCCACTGGGGCGTAGGCGGGGTGCTCAACTCCCTCGTTACAATGGAAACTGATTTGGGACAAAATGGGTTACAACTCGACATATGTATGAGATATCTCTAAGATTCTTGCATCTAACAAGGGGTTTTGAGGGTGGAGCAAATAAATAATTTTGGTCAGTTTACCGTGGTTGACTTTCGTTGCCTTGGCAACGAAATTTGTAGAATTTTTGTCAAAATTTGGCTACAACTCGGTTAACTACGAGATGAGCTCGGACATTAGTTTGGCTTGACTTTATAGACGTTTGTGGTCGGCCATTTTACATCAAAAACAGCAAAAATTACAAAAGATGATATTATTCAGCAGCACACTGACACACAGTCAGTGTGATGCGGGCAAATCACCTTTTGTAATTTTTGCTGTTTTCGATGTGCAAGTTTTTAAATGTTGCCGTTAACAAGAGTATAAACTGATGTTTCGTACATTTATAATTTTTAAAATTGACAGTTTATTCAACTGTATGTTATCGATTAGTTTATCAAATTTTTGGCATTTTGTTATCTTTTTAAATACACTGCGCAAATAAAATACTGTAATAAATACTAATTCCGCCGTTTTGTTAAAATAGTCTGCACAGAATTGACGTCGCAAAAAGTTACAGTTATTTTTGCAAAACTTGGACAGCGTAAATGACAGGTCATTGAAAATGCAGTGATCACTATTTTGAGGGTTGATAGCTCAAATCAAAAGTATAATTTTTGTATCTATAGCGGCATTTGAGACACGTTTTTATGAAAATATTAGCATGGAACTTACATTCTAACTTCGGAGTTTCGACTTGTTCGGTTCAAAAAATCCTCTGTACAGAGGCGTCAAAATTTGGTATTTTTTAAACCTATTATTATTTCACTAATTTTTTAGTGGCAGCACCGATGCTGTCGGACTTTACGTAAGTTTTGCCTAAATTACTTGCTGCTGTACGCAACGGTGAAAAAAAGGTAGAAAAACACAAAAGTCACTTAAGCGTTATATTTTATCTATTTGTGAGCAAGCACCATGTAAACATATTTTTACACTTTTGCCCGTCAGGAAATATGCCAAACTTTATTATCTCTGCAAATTTTGGTGAGAAAAAATTAAGGGGTTTAAAATAGACGTTGTTTAAAGTTTGGAAACGGTTGATCGCACAGTGCGGTGCTGCGCTACCGCACAGCCTGTGATGTTTTAGAGCCATATCCGTAAAATATATCCATATTCTTTAGCCTTTATTTCCGTAAAAATGACTAGTATTTAGTTGTTTTACAGGCATTACACTTTTTCAAATTTTCAAACAGCTGCTGCCCACGGAACCACCATAAACATCCGCATAGACGTTATACCGCTCAAAAGTAGAATTTCTGAATGGGAGGCTAAATTTTCGTTACTGACAGTATGCGTCTATCTTTTTTTAAAATTTTCGTGATAAGCTCCGAAAGACACGTGTCATTTGCGCACGAGTGTGTCGTTCAAGGTCATCCAAAATTATTGACTTCGATTTTTATGACAACCGAAGAAATATGTGACTTTCTATTAGTGATTAATAGTTGTCTTGGCCTTATCTTGCAACGATTCTGAGCTACAACAACTTAGTGCTTAAAAATCGTTGATTTATCTTACTTTTCTTTTAATTTTGTGCCCTCGGCCACAATAATCTTATTCAAATTTCCAAAAAACCTTACGAATCCAACAACAAATTTTTATGACTCCAGCTAACACCGCAACGCGTGACAGACGGACGTCCTTACGATAGGACGGATAAAAAAGAACAATTATAATACTTTTGTACAAATGAATTGTCAAGTCAGATAACTAACTACCACACAATATTTAGTAAAATAATGAAAAAAATATTATTATTATTATTCTAAGCTACTTCATCATCTCTGGCAGAATTGACTTATAACTGAAGATCAGCGTGATTTTCTTATCGCAAAATTTACTTTTACCAACCTCGTGTAATCGCTTAACAATTGAACACTGAACACTAAAAAAATTATTAATCTGTTGCACATATTGACTTTGCAAAGGCATTTGGCAGTGTTTGTCACAATAAACTATTATTAAAGTTGTCGGCTTACGGTATTTGTCGTACACTGTTAAGCTGTATTTAAGCTAAGTCTAACAAAAATCAGCAAATGTTTATACAGCGCAATGGCTATACTAAGCAAAGTCGTACAAGGCAATTGTCTAGCTCTATTACTGTTTATTGTATTTAAAAACAATATCAGTGATCTATTCTCTGGTGAAACATGGGTGAAGTTTTTTTGCTAATGACGTTAAACTACACTGTGTCCAAAAAGCATCCTCGACATTTTCGACTGTAACTTAAAAACCAATTAACCAATTAACCAATTAACATATTTTGACAATTTTTGAAACAAATATTTCTGACACAACTTGCCACCATATGCCACCAGTTTCCTATTTCACCCAACGTTTGTTTCTGCACTACCTGGGAAAACACAACAAGCGAAATATCACTTTTCTATTAAATGCGATATGATTGCTTAACTAACGTAACATGTAAAAACACACTTTGTTTACATTTTTGACATTTTGGCTGACATTTCATCCAGTGTTCCATTTTTCAACTGCCTGCAATCAAATTGCTTGAAGTGTTGGCCCACTATGCAAGCACAGGCAGTGGCGGATTCAAGGGGGGGCGGCCGCCCCTTCCCCCCTCTATTGACTGAAGGCATTGTAAAACGAAGTAAAAATTTTGCACCAAAATGCATTATTTCTGCATAAAATTTTCAAAATTTTTCTGCGGAGGGGGCATAGCCCCCTCCCCAGACCTCACCCCCTCTGGG
>Ga0209367_1008164_pt1 | contig 14327 bp, 11 predicted proteins | sample WorMetLIZISLAND2_FD_187412 | JGI IMG/M metagenome (GOLD analysis project Ga0209367, IMG submission 187412) | Marine gutless worms symbiont microbial communities from Max Planck institute for Marine Microbiology, Germany - Olavius geniculatus... ... | reverse complement strand
GAAGGCCAACCGCCAGCGAAGCCGTAATCGCAAAGAACACCGGAGATCTGCATTCCAACAACACTGCCCACTTGTACTCCAGAGCAGGTAAATGTTACAGCTCGGCTCCTTTCAGCTGGCGGGATCCAACAAGCAAACAAAACAAACATTGCTGGGAATGTGACGCCTTCGCTCATGCCTTCTAGCGCTCTCAATGCGATCAGCAGATAGACACTGCACCTGGCAGCGACTGGTGTCAGTAGAGTCAGAACTGCAGTAACAAGAACTCCACCACCAAACACAATTTTGCCACCAACGCGCTCAGCCAACCAGCCTCCGACAACCTGACATAAAGCATTGTAACATGTCAGAACCAGAACAATAAATTGATTTATTTTTCCTAGTTCACATTCTGGGAAATGGTCAAGTAATAGGAAATGATCAAAAGTACTGGTATAATAGAAATTAATATGTATTTGCGTTCAAGACTACATATACTAAGACTTGATCAAGGATACGCTTAAGTTGGCAAGTATCAAGACGTGATCAAGGCTTTTATGCTGCCGTCGAGGCTGTATTGCCTAGGCTGTATTTTTTATCTATACATATCTGTCTTTTTTGCTGTCTGTTTCTGCCTTTATGACGAATAAACGTGTTTATTGCAGGTTTTATTTCTCCCTTCGTCCGTCTATCCGTCCGTTTATCTAACGTCTTACTGTCTGTCTGCCGCATCTAGTTCAGAAACAAAAGGACAATGTTCGTATACGAGTTGGGTTCAGGCTGCAAGTTCAGTTATGGGCCTACATTTGTTTCTTCGGTGGCCTACAAACGCCCGGAGTTTAAGCTATTACATTGTATCTCAAAATATGTTTTATAAGCTGCGTTTGTCAGCTTTTTTAAAGAATAAAATGAATGAATGAATGAATGAATGCCTGGCGTTTACTTACGGCTGATCGCGTAAGACGGCCTCGCTCGCTACACAATGTGCAATTCGGTAGGCGCGTACGATTATCAACAGTTAAACATACGGCCGCATGCATGTCAGGCAAGGCGTGCTTCGCGATGCACAAGTCGATGAACTAAAATGAGGGGTCTTATCGCCTTTCTTATATTCATATCTATGACTAAATGGAAAGACTTGTTAAAATTGCGCTATATATTTGCCAAGTTGTTTTAAGAATAAAAGCGTCACTGAGCATTCAAACCTGCGTCGTCATGTACCCATAAAAGAATGCAGCAAGGACGATTCCCTGTTTATGTGAGTCCCAGTTAAATTCTCCATTTCCTGCGCCATCATTTCTTAATTCAGTTCCTCCAGTTGATTCGTGTGACTCACAAATGTCATCAGAGTTGTTTTCAGTGTAGTTCAAAATCGACACATTACTAATTGGTTGCTGTGTATGATTGACCATTGCCACGAGAGCAACACCAAGGTTAGCACGAAGAGCGTATAGATTTACAAAACCCAGAAATCCCATGACTATCAACACAAGTCGACAGGACGGAAAACGAATTTTTGACGTGTTTGTTTCTTGGCTGTATAACGGCTGACTCTCACTGATGTTACTCATCGGAATATCAGACACGGACTCTCTGTTTTTGCTGTGCTTTTTGTCCATGACCGTCTACAACCGCTAGGAAACATGCACAAAACAGAAATACAGCACAAGTATGTCAAGATGCAGTCATTTTTAAACTATAAGTTGTAGGCCTATGATTTAAACAACAAACAAAAATGATGTTTGCCTGACAATGCTAGACAAACATTAATATTAAGTCCACATAAAGTACAGCACTTCAAGACTTCAAGTATCTTGCGATGGCTAAATCAGAATCTTGCGATGTCAAAATCAGACTTCATCTGGCTCAACAACTGTTGTCATCCCTTTATGGTAATCGGAAAGCTGCTGTACAACTAAAATGGTAACATCTCGGAGTGGTTCAGAATCTACAAAAGCGTGAGGCAAGGCTGCGTCATCTCACAAATCCTGTTTAACATCCAGCTAGAAATCATAATGAGCCAGACTCTAAAGCATTACAAAAAAATGAATTCCGAATCGGTGAAAGAGAGCTAAGCAGTGAACATTCCTCGATACGCAGATGACATCATTCTGCCAGTTTGTTCGCCAGAAGAACTCCAGGAGCTGGTGAATAGAGAAGGCCTATGTGCAGCTGGAGTTGAATACAACGTGCGAATAAACATTAAAAGACTCAAGAGATGACTATGAATGACTCTGTGATCGACATAGCAGTAATAGGGTGCCATTAATACCCCGTTCACACGAGGAAGCACTCATGAAGCATTCATAAAGCATACATGAAGCACGCATGAAGCTCTCATCAAGCACTTCTTCAATGTTGCCTTCAATTGATCAGAGAAGCGCTTCTTCTGACCTCCAGCAGCTCGCTGTACCTGCTGCAACTCTGAGTATAGAATACGGCGCGGGAGTCGGTTGCATCCGGATGACATGGCCGACCCATCTTAGCTGACGCTGTAGGCCTATAGTCATTGAACATTGGCCCTTTTTCGTATTTCAACGTGTGGAACTTTGTTCCACCAGTGAAGACTAAGGATTTTCTGCAGAGCCCGTGGACAGCGGAGAAAACAAACGGCAAGAAATGAGAATCAATCGTCAACTGCTCAAATCTGTCACGAAGCGCAAACTATAGGCTAGGCTACTTCGGACGTACTGTTCGATGTCCAGCTGAATGTCTAAAGAAAACAGCGACACAGGGATGTATCGAAAAAAGCTGGCCAAAAGGGAGACCGGCAAGGATTTGGATTAATGATATACTAGAGGCAACGAACTGCACACTGGGGCATTTGCTGCGTCTCACAGAAGACCGCCAATCATTAGGGATGTTGGATATGCTAATATGCGATCGCATAGTTTGCCAAAACCCGCATATCGCATATTTTTCCGCATATATATGGCATTTTCAGAATCGCATATGCAAAAATTATGTCGCATATGCAAAAATTCGCATATATTTGCATATATGCCGCATATTTCCGCATATGTGATCGCGTTTTTCAGCATTTTTCTTGTTCAACGTTGTTTTAAGACTGTAAATAGTTTGGCGGCAAACGATTACCGGTATTTACAATTAAACGTTAAATAAATTGAAGTCAAACATGTCAAAACTGTGCAAAAAAGTCTATTAATGATCATATGATTATTACTCTCCCGTCACTCAAATTTGCATATCGGAAATATGCGGGAAAATATGCCGCATTATATGCGGCATAAGCAGCATATATGCCACATATATGCGCCGCATATTTCGCCAAATTTCGCATATTTTTCCGCATATTTTGCCTCCAGAAGTTCCGCATATTTTAAGAAAATTCTCCGCTATAAACCAACATCCCTAAATCATGGAGACGGATGGTCCATTTGGCGTCCAACTATCAGCACTCCCCACTGACGAACGACCAAGAAAAAGAAGAAAACCCTATTCAGCGACATTAATTACAAAAACACATAGATAACTTTAAACTTATTCTGGTAGGCTAAAATATAGTCATAATATAACAAAAGCCTCGAAGATATCCGCAGATATAGTGTGCAGTGGGTTCGAACTTAAAACGTTTGTTGCTAGTTATCAAAACAGCTGGGCCCAACCGCCTCAAAGCTTAGTTTTGTAAGTAAACTAGTAATAAACTAGGTGCCAACAGCAAACAAAACACTTATAAACACAAGCTTACTGGAAAAAATTGAGAAAACGACAAAAACAGTCGACTAAGTTCAAACATATAGGCCTAGGAGACAAAATAACAGCATAGCCCTGTCCGTTGCACCTATGACACCACATACACCGACATACAATATAAACATAGTTCAGGCACAAAGGAGCAGAATAAAATGTCAGCTTGCCTGCCCATAATCCAGCGCAAATCATTCAAATGCGACGACGCATGACCAGGGGTTGCACAGGCTAGCGGCATATAGCACAGCTCACTCAGTGAGTGAGTGAGTAAGGTTTAACGTCCCACCCGACACAGTATGGGTCATTTTGGGGACGGCCTTTTCAGGCAGAATGCACACAAACACAATAATGGAACGGTAAGTTTAAACTTTACAATAAACAGAAAGTTTATCCTTTACAGAAACACAAAGCACAAAAAAAACAAAAATGAGGTTAACCTAAAATTGCACGAACTCTATTATACGCGTGGATATGTAATTAACATAATGGTAGTTCTAATAATCTTCCCTGTTATACTCCAGACAGTCACTCAGCTGCTCTAGACAGTATTACGTATTGAGTAGACCTACTCACATCCAACCAGAGCTAAGCAAATTAGTGGCTCAAATGTAATTCAATTACAAATTACAAATTACGTAATTTCATTAACTTCAATTACAAATTAGCCTACTTGCAATTGCTGACCTTGTTTCCCAATTAATATTATACATGTAAATGATAAATACATTCATAGTTCTAGTAGACTAGCAGTAATACACTACATGTAGTAATAGTCACCATTTATTATCAGACCAAATACACCAGGATCAAGCAGCAACACACCAACTGACTGGTAATGTCAACTGTCTACGCTATTTAAAACCACAGCCAACTTATAGAAATGTAGTTACATCATGTAAATCACAAAAAGATCAGAAATGTTTTATGACTCGACAACGATTGACGATGCTGTTCAGTGTTCATCCCACGATTAGTGTAATGGAATGTCTGCTATTTTTACTTTGTAAACACTATTTGCGAAAACAACTTGTGCAGAAAAACAGCTATAACTGAAAATGTAGGTCACACGACAAACTGTAGTTAAGTAAGAAAAAGAGATTGGCATGATGCTTAATATATAGCTAATAAACGTTACCACTTAAAACTTTCAGATGTAATAGAAAAACAAAATGTTATTAAAAATTACAAATTACATGACTATGCAATTGAATTATCAATTACAAATTACATAAAAAAAACTGTAATTGAATTACAAATTACACCCTGCATAGACCACTGCACAATGACCAGAACCCGACCACTAAACTGACCAGTGACCAGTGACAAGTGACGGTGACATTTGATAACCAGAATTAAAAATTCATTGTCTTGGTCTTGCTCTTACCAAAAATCGTAACGACATTTTGATCTGATAAGCATTGCAATAGGCCTAAATTTCTTAGTTCCAGTGGTCGCTATATCGGTAAAATACAAAGATAAAAGTACAAATCCAATCGAATCAAATATGTTTAATTCATACAGCGATAATCCATATGTCAGCAATAATAACAGTTATACTGGTACTAATACTACCCATAATATCGCTTAAAGCCATAAAAAGTAATACAAAATACAACAGAGCAGATGTCTGTAAAGTACTTTTATGCACCACACTCTATTGCAAAATACTGATAAATACAACAACAAAATTTGTGCAATGGTACAAATACCATAATAAATCAGGCAGCAGCGTCGTGATTAAAAAAATAGGGTGGAGAAGCAAAATCCCGCAAAAAGTTGCAGTTTGACCGCCAAACAGCTGCATCCGACGGATGCGTTACGGGTGTTCCACGTTTCAATTATGCCCCTAAAATTTGTCCAAATAATAAAAGAAATTCCAGCTCCAAATTTAATATTCTTGGAAGAATATTTTTCAATAGGGTAAAAATTCCAAGAAGTTGTCCTCGCCTCTCTCCATTTCACGATGCCACCGAAATACGTAAATTAACTGATAACGTACGTCATGATAGTCATAGTAGTTGTTCAGTTAAATATGTAAATCCATATGCAGTTTTATACACAATTCGTAGTCAGAAATTAGCCATATCACTCACATAAAGATCAGTTAAAGATCACCAGCTTCCTCGTGTAAACGGGGTATAAGTCATAGATAGGCTTACTATAGATAGCCTATCTATGACTTATACGCCGTTTACACGAGGAAGCTGGTTCTAAAAGCTGGCTTAATAATGGTGTATATGCAAAACTTATACGTGCGCTCTTACAGCCAGTTCCCTCGTGTAATCGGGGTATTAGATACAATAGTTAGATACTCCACAGTCAGGGCTAAAAGTATTTGTTTAAAAACCTAGTTTTTAGGTTTCCAAAAAATCTTTTAAAACCCCAAAAATACAAATTTTAGGCTTTTCATTTGTTGTGCAATTTCAACTACAGATCATATTTAATTTCACAATTATTTAATCATGATTTTTGAATATTGATATAATCAACAGAAAACACTGTAGCAGGGAGAACAGTGTATTATGATGCTCTTCGTTGACCGTAATCTTTTTATATAAAGCGCAAAAACACTTTAAAAACGTTAAAAAAAATCTTCAACTCCTAAAACCTAAAAAAATTTTCACAGAAAACCTAGGTTTTCCAGCCATGGTTATAATACACATTAACACGCTAAATAGCTGCAGTCGATTGATGCACTTCTGACATGCATTTCAATGAGTAATAAATCAGTATAAATAAAAAAAATAAAAACACAAATAAAAAATTAGCTCTGCAGGTACAAACACGTGACCACTGTTGACATCACAAAGGGCAGTCAGAGACTGCAAACCTACGCCAAAGTTGATTTTTGCCATTGTCAAAAACTTTCAACTATGTAACCGAGCTGCAGTGGTTGACAATAGACCCGTAAGCGACTCACCAGCCGTTTTCTCGCTCGCTCGTAGGTAAATCTCGCTCGCTTTTCTCGCTCAGGTTCTTAGGTTCCATTCAAAAATTTTAAGTCGTTTAAGTTCTGCAAAATACGACAGGGGATTACTTTTTGTCGCACTCTGTATAGATTGAGTAGTTTTTTTGATAATTTTCTAAATGGTGCATGTGATCTCCATTGCGTGGAAGTCGATTCCTTTAAATTTAAGTGTGTGACGATACCCAAGGTGAAAGTGATTGAAGACTTTGAGGTCCCTCTCTGAACATCGGCGGTCAAAAGTTCGATCGAAACTTCAACTGCCAAAACTTAGGTTTAATGCTGATTGTCTTTGTCTATATCTTCAGTTATTTCGGTGCAATTCACTCTCTGAATGTGCGCCGTAACCTGAAACGCAAAAAATCACTAAAAATCACTAATAAACCCTTTATTCTTAGTTTCAAGGTTGTTTAAGGTCGCTGATTTTGGTGTCGGTCGAAAGGACTTATGGAACTTTCTATAACTGATTAATAGTGATCTTGGCCCTATCTTGCACCCTTTCTAAGATCCTGAAACTATATAGAGTTTAATTTGTAGCAGCCGACAGTGAAGATTTCGTGATCCTAGCTTGCACCGTTTTGATACAGTCGCAGAGTGAGATGGATAGACAAACAAACACTGACAGGGGTGTTGCGCGTGAAAAATCATGTGCCGTTTTAAATTTCGCTCGTTTTGACTCGCTCGTATATATCGTCGCTCGCTCACGGGAAAAATCTCGCTTGCACTGCACAGGGTAGGCAATCAATTATGATGGGAACATATACTATCACTGTGAAGTGTAGATGCTAAGATCAAGAGCATCCTTTTGCCCTCAATTCAAGGGACAACCACTGACAAGTCGCACCAACCTTTCCCATTCTTTTTCTCTCTTTTCCTTTCTTCTTTCTCTTCCCACTTCTTTCCTTTTCTTTTGTTGCGAAATATTTAGCTAGGGGTGTACAGCGTAGCTATGCGTAACTGCATAGCTGCAGTTGCAAATGCTTTTCCACAAATTTTGGTTCTCAAAACTCATCGCATGGCAACATATAATTTATCAAGTCAGAAATTTTTTTCCAGTTCAGTTCCACATTTTATCCAGGTAACGTCCTGCTTCTGCCTGGCTCACTAAGTTAAGGCCCGTTAACGTCACTCTTCACGCTAAGTTGACACACAGATCCATCAACGAAAAACAGAACAGAGAAAACATAACAGCAGCAGCGCTACAAAATTGAAATTTTAACACTTAATGACCAAAAAAATTGTAGAAAACAAGTATTTTTTTTTATTTTCACATCGTCTGCACTTGCTAAAGTTTGCTTTTCAGTTACCACATGATGCGATGGCTAAGTGAAAAATGACCGATTGCAAATTTGCATCAACTCAGCAACCAAAAGTCACTGAGCGAGAGCAGCGAGTAGTTCATCGAAAATTTCAGTCTTCTGACAAGTGTTTAGGCGATCAGTTTAGGTGATTGACTGATCAATCACCTCAGATTGCAAGCCCTGCATGTCACTTTGTGTCAGGCTGGAGCTGGCAGTGTAAAGATGGGTGGTCAGACAGGTGTCAGTAAGGTGGTTCAGGATGTATTGGAGTCAGCTGTACAACAGTCACTAGTCAGCACTGCCACTGGTGAAGCTTCCTGTGTATGTCACATCTGCTCAGCTGTGCTTAAGAACCCCGCTGGTCTGCGAGATCACATAAGAGCCATCCACCTGGCTATCAAATTTCATCGCTGCAATATCTGTGGAGAGAGTTTTCAGTGGCCAATGCAGGTGACGAGGCACAAGAAACGTGTCCATGGCGCCGATGGCAACCAACTGTTGATGTTTCACTAGGTTTCAGAAGCAGTGTGATTTTTATTCTGACTTACTATGTACAATATGATATATTTGGTTGTGTTTTAAATGGCGCATATTTGGATTATACTTCTTTGAAGTTTTGAGTCAGCACTCAGCCGTTGACAATTTAACTGTTTACAGCTTTTCATAGGAACCACCTCAGCATTGCAGAACATCACCTGTCATATGGTATCATGCTGTGTATCCGCACCTTGACACAGACGAACCCCAGGCAAGCAGGCCTGTCCTCAATTTGCCTATTTCAAAGGCTGTATAGACTTGGATAGTTGGTTGGTTGCTGCTTCTGCTAGTGTTCTCTAAGTACACATATCCCACACATGTCACTGTGTGTCAGACTGGAGCTGGCAGTGTAAAGATGGGTGGTCAGACTTGGGTCAGTAAGTTGGTTCAGGATGTATTGGAGTCAGCTCTGCAACAGTCATTAGTCAACACTGCCAGTGCAAGTAGTAGTGCCACTGATGATAATCCTGTGTATGTCACATCTGCTCAGCTGTGCTTAAGAACCCAGTATCTCTGCGTAGTTACATACAATGCACACACCTTGCTATACGGTCACATTGCTGCAATGTCTTTGGAGAGTTTTCAGTGGACAATGCAGGTGATGAGGCACAAGAAACGTGTCCATGGCACTTATGGCAATCAACTGACAGTCAGAACCAGTGTGACTTACATTTCGATTTGTAATTTAGTTACAATTCATCTCTGTTATGTTTCAAATGACACATACTTCAAGCTTTATTTCTTTGAAGTTCTTGAGTTAAACTTCAAAGTTAAAAATGTTAAAAATGTGTATAGGTCTGCATGGAAACCCATCTTCAAGCTGAAGAGCATCACCAGTATAGAATTACACCATGCCTTTTGTTTTTCGACACACATGAACCCGAGCTGGTCAGGCAGGCACTTAATTTATCTACTTTGGATGGGAAGAAGATTTTGTTTTAACCTGGGTGGCTGATTGAATGCTGCTGTTGCTACTGCTGTTCACTGAGTACAAGTGTTACTGTGTGTCAGGCTGGAGCTGGCAGTGTAAAGATGGGCGGCCAGACAGTAAAAGACTCTGGCTACAGTAAAGTGGTTCAGGATGTGTTGGAGTCAGCCATACAACAGTCGCTAGTCAACACAGCCAGTGCAAGCAGCAGTGTCGCTCGTGAATCATCCTGTGTTTGTCACATCTGCTCAACAGTGCTTAAGAACCCAGTGTGTCTGCGTAATCACATACGAGGCGCCCACCTTGCTATCAAGTCTCATCACTGCAATGTCTGCGGAGAGAGTTTTCAGTGGCCAACTCAACTAATGAGGCACAAGAATCGTGACCACGGTGCTGATGGCAACCAATTGTTGATGTTTCGCTAAGAATCAAAACCGGCGTGATTTTCTTTCCAACTTGTCGTGTAGTGCTGTAGCTTTTGGGCTATGCTACAGATGGCACATACTTTGAGTTATATTTTTTGGTGTTTTTGAGTTAACAGCTAAAAACGTTAAGTTTGTATAGCTTGTCATAGAGTCATGTTTGAGCTGCATAGCACCACCACAGATTCACACCATGTTTCCTAGATCTTGACCCAGGCGAAGGCCAACCCTAGCTGGTCAAACTGGCACTTAACTTACTTACTTTGGATGGGTCGATGGCTGTATTGACCTGGACGGCTGTTGCTACTGCTGCTCTGTAAGTACTGTGTGTCAGGCTGGAGCTGGCAGTGTAAAGATGGTTGGTCAGACTCGGGTCAGTAAGGTGGTTCAGTATGTATTGCAGTCAGCTGTACAACAGTCGCTGGTCAACACTGCCAGTGCGGGCAGCAGTACTGCTGGTGAAACATCGTGCGTCTGTCACATCTGCTCAGCTGTCCTCAAGAACCCTAAACGTTGGTGTGACCACATACGAGGCACCCACCTTGCTATCAAGTCACACTGCTGCAATACTTGTGGTGTGTTTTTGAAGGCCATCACAGCTAATGAGACACAAGAAACGTGTCCATGGCACAGTTGGCGAGCCATACGGTTGATGTTTTATTGACAGTCAGAACCAGCAGGACTTTTATTCTGATTTGTCATGTAGTAAGCGCATAGAACATTACAGTTCATCTGTGTTATGTTTAAAATGACACACACTTCAAGCCGTATGTCTAGGAACTTCTTAAGTTAAACTTTAAAATGTTAGAAATGTGCAAATCTATCTCTGAGCTGAAGACTGTGAAGAGCCTCACTAGTCAAAGGGTCACACCATGTTTTCTGCCATTTGTCATAGGTGCACCCCCAGCCATTTAAACTGACATTTGTTTTACTGACTTCAGATTACCCCCGTAGAAGGCTGTGTTGACCATGGGTGGCTGGTTGATTGCTGCTGTTGCTACCGTTGATGTGTAAGTACACATGTTACTGTGTCAGGCTGGAGCTGGCAGTGTAAAGATGGGTCGTCAGACTGGGGTACGTAAGGAGGTGGTTCAGGATGTATTGGAGTCAGCTGTACAACAGTCGCTAGTCAACACTGCCAGTGCAGGCAACAGTGCCACTGGTGAAGCTTCCTGTGTCTGCCACATCTGTTCAGCTGTGCTTAAGAACCCGTTGTCTCTTCGTAGTCACATACAAGGCATTCATCTGGCTATAAAGTCACGCCGCTGCAATATCTGTGGAGAGAGTTTTCTGTGGAGAATGCAGGTGACGAGGCACAAGAAACATGTCCATGGTGCTGATGGCAGTCAACTATTGGTCCGTTGATAATCAGAACCAGTGCTATTTTGCTTCTGGCAAATACAATACATTTGTTTCAAATGGCATGTTCTTTAAGATTTGTACTCTGGAGTTTCTGAGTTGAATGTTAAACAGTCTATGTGTATACTTTTTATAGGAACCATTCAAGAGCTGCAGAGCATCATTTGTCATGTGGATGCAGTATTTATTGCCTCTTGACATAGGAGAACCGTAGCAAAGCAGGCCTATGTTCAATTCAACTACATCGGATGGGTAGAAGGCTGTGTTGATTTGCATTTATGGTTGATCGCTACTGCTGTGTAAGTACACTTGTCTGTGTCTCAGATGAGAGTTGGAAGTGTAAAGATAGGCAGCCAGACAGTAAAAAACTTTGGCTATAGTGGAACACATCACAATGTATTGGAGTCAGCTATCCAGCAGTTGTTAGTGAACACTGGCGAAACTTTTTGTGTATGTCACATCTGCTCAATAGTGCTTAAGAACCCACAGTGTCTGCATATGAGGTGTTCACCTTGCTATCAAGCCACATTGCTGCAATATCTGTGGAAAGAGTTTTTAGTGGCCATCGTCATTAATGAGACACGAGAAATGTTTTCATGGTACTGATGGCAATTAACTGTTGATGTTCCATTGACAGTCAGAACCAGTGTGACTTTATTCCAATTTCTCATGTAGTATACAACAATACTGTTCATCTTGTGTTGTGTTTCAAATGAGTCATATTTTAAGCCATATGTCTTTGAAGTTCTTCAGTTAAACTTAAAATCAAAAATGTTAAAACTGTATAGCTCTTCATGGAAACCCATCTTCTTGCTCAATAGCATCACCTGTCATATAGAATCCCACCGTGCTGTCTGGCTTTCGACCCAGGTGAACCTCATCTGGTCAGGCTGGCATTTAATTTTTTGCTTCAGACTGGTAGAAGGCTGTTGAATCTGGGTGGCTGTTTGATTGCTGCTGTTGTTACTGCTGCTCTGTAAGTACACATGTCACTGTGTGTCAGGCTGGAGCTGGCAGTGTAAAGATGGGTGGTCAGACTGGGGTCAGTAAGGTGGTTCAGGATGTATTGCAGTCAGCTGTACAACAGTCGCTGGTCAACACTGCCAGTGCGGGCAGCAGTACTGCTGGTGAAACATCGTGCATCTGTCACATCTGCTCAGCTGTGCTCAAGAACCCTACACGTTTGCGTGACCACATACGAGGCGCCCACCTTGCTATTAAGTCACATCACTGCAATATCTGTGGAGAGAGTTTTCAGTGGACAATGCAAGTAGTGAGGCACAAGAAACGTGTCCATGGTGCTGATGGCAACCAACTGTTGATGTTTCATTGACAGTCAGAACTAGTGTGACTTGCGTTTTGATTTGTCATGTGTTATAGAACAATACAATTCATCTGTGTTATGTTTCATATGACACATACTTCAAGCTGTCTTTCTGTAATGTTTTACTAAGTGTTTATAGCTCTTTGTGGTAACCCATCTTCGAGCTCATGATCCTCACCAGTTTTGGGATCACACCATGTTTTCCACCATTTGGCACAGGTGAACCCCAGCCATTCAGGCTGGCATTTGATTTACTTACTTTGGGTAGGTAGAAGTCTGTGTTGATCTGAGTGGCTGGTTGATTATTGCTGTTGTTAGTGCTGCTCTGTAAGTACACATGTTACTGTGTGTCAGGCTGGAGCTGGCAGTGTAAAGATGGGTGGTCAGACTGGGGTCAGTAAAGTGGTTCAGGATGTATTGGAGTCAGCTATACGACAGTCGCTAGTCAACACTGCCTGTGTCTGTCACATCTGTTCCACAGTGCTTAAGAATGCAAAGTGTCTGGCAGTCTGCGTAATCACATACGAGGCGCCCACCTTGCTATAAAGTCACATCGCTGCAATATCTGTGGAGAGAGTTTTCAGTGGACAACACAGGTGATGAGGCACAAAAAACGTGTCCATGGCACTGATGGCAACCAGCTGTTGATGTTCCACTGACAGTCAGAACCATTGTGACTTGCATCCTGATTTGTCATTTAGTACGTGTATAGAATAGCATGATTTCTCTGCGTTATATTTCATATGAGACATATTTCCAACCGTCATTTTGTGATGTTTTTGCTAAATGTGTATACAGCTCTTCACATGTGGTAACCCATCTTTGAGCTTATGAGCCTCACCTGTCAAGTGGTCACACCGTGTTTTTTGCCATTTGGCACAGGTGAACCCCAGCCGTTCCAGCTGGCATTTAATGTACTGACTTTAGGTTGGTTGAAGGCTGCGTTGTTTTAATTGGCTGGTTGATTGTTGTTATTGCTGCTCTTTAAGTACACCTGTTACTGTGTGTCAGGCTGGAGCTGGTAGTGTAAAGATGGGTGGTCAGACTGGGGTCAGTAAAGTGGTTCAGGATGTATTGGAGTCAGCTGTACAACAGTCGCTAGTCAACACTGCCACTGCAGGCAGTAGTGCCACTGGTGAAGCTTCCTGTGTCTGTCACATCTGTTCAACAGTGCTTAAGAACCCAGTGTGTCTGCGTAATCATATACGAGGCGCCCACCTTGCTATCAAGTCACATCGCTGCAATATCTGTGGAGAGAGTTTTCAATGGCCGTCAGCACTAATGAGACACAAGAAACGTTTCCATGGCGCTGATGGCAACCAACTGTTGATGTTTCGCTGAGTTTCAGAAGCAGCGTGATTTTTATTCTAGCTTTTCATGTAGTGTAACAGCATCCGGGTTATGCTTCTAAAGGCACTTACTTTGATTTATATTTTGCCAGAATTTTTGAGTCAGTAGTTAAAAACATTTAGTGTGTACAGCTTTTCATAGGAACTATTTTTGAACTGCATAGCACCATCTGTCAGATAGGATAGAATTCCATCATATTTGCTACTTCTGGACCCAGGTGACTTCCATTTGGTCAGGTTGGCGTTTAATTTTCCCACCTTGGATGGGTAGAAGGCTGTGTTGATCTGGGTGGCTGGTTGATTACTGCTGTCGTTAGTGCTGCTTTGTAAGTACACATGTCACTGTGTGTCAGGCTGGAGCTGGCAGTGTAAAGATGGGTGGTCAGACTGGGGTCAGTAAGGTGGTTCAGGATGTATTGCAGTCAGCTGTACAACAGTCGCTGGTCAACACT
>Ga0209367_1008163_pt1 | contig 14329 bp, 4 predicted proteins | sample WorMetLIZISLAND2_FD_187412 | JGI IMG/M metagenome (GOLD analysis project Ga0209367, IMG submission 187412) | Marine gutless worms symbiont microbial communities from Max Planck institute for Marine Microbiology, Germany - Olavius geniculatus... ... | reverse complement strand
AAAGTAAGCAAAACGCCAAGAGTCTCATTTCAAGTCCTGCGCGTCGTGAACCAAGCAGAAAAAAGTGGTTGGAACGTGGCGTTGCGGATTGTCAGAATGAAAGTGGGAAAAATTGCGCATCGTCGGAGGCGGCGGAAACGGAATCGAAACCGTCCAAGTTCGTGACGTCGACGGGTCGTGATGCGCCGCTTCACTTTACATTCTCAGATCACCGTTCGCCTCGAAGTGTCATCTCGGCCACCGAAGACGAAAGACCTCAGACAGAGCGATCGGCGAACGGCCGCAAGCTGGCAACGCGGTTTCCGTGGCGCGATCTGCTTGTGACGACACCTTTTAAACCACCGCCATTATTACCTCGACAAGAATGCCTTGAAGCCAATACGACTTCGAGACAGAACTTATCTGATAAGATGGCAGGACAGATGACAAGTTTACCAATATCCGAATTTCGTTCGGTTGATGATAACAATATAGAAAGCGAGGTAAGATTGGAAAAGCAGCGCGACGTGAAGACGTACATGTATCCAACCTCAGTCGTCGAAGCTAACTCAATAGAAAACGTCGAGAATCCGCACACTGCAGAAGATCTGGTGGTGAGAGAACAGACCACGATCAGTTGTGTTAGTACAAGTGTGCCTCATGCTACGGACGAACATCTGCGTTCAACTTTGGCCGCAACGCCGTCGTTTTTCATCGGCATTCCACTGCCTCTGTCTCTGGACGATTGCCGCTGCAAGAAACGACCGAGGTCGTGCACCGAAAATTCTCACACTGTTGAACCGACTCCGTCGTTTATTTCGTGTTCGGCGTCGGAAAAAGACTCTACGCACGCTTCAGCGCGCCAGAAAAATACCGCAGAAACGTTGCCTATGCGTCATAAAACTTTCGCTGCAAAGAACGTAGAATCGGCCAGTGTTCACAATGCAAAAAGAGTGTCAGCCGCATCAAATAGACAAAACACTTCAAAAAATATAGCAGTGAGGGAACAGACCACGTTTAGCTGTTTAACAAATGTGTTCCAAAGGTCTACGGAAACACCGCAACATCTGCCGTCAACACAGCCATGTTTCACTGGCATACCTTTACCTCCATTTCTGCAGGACAATTACCAGTGTAAAAAGCGACGCATTAAAAACTCCGACAACGTGGAACCGATCCAGTCTTTTATTTTGTGTTCGGCGTCGGAAAGAAACTCTCCGCAAACTTCGCGTCGACGGAAAACTGCTGCCGACATGCCGCCAATGCGTCGTAAAATTTTCGCCCCGAAGAACGTAGAATCGGCGTCAACGAACAGCGACAACAAATCATCAGCAACACCGAAGCGGTGTAGCGTGTACCAGCCTTCATCCTTACGTTCGTTGACCGTCGATGATCGCAGTTCGCTGCTGAGCCGTCAGAACAGAAACCGAAACCTAAATTCGTCTAAACTCAAGACAGCGACTTGTAAATCTATTTGCCAGCGAAAGTCAGAAAGTCTACAAACATCTAGTGCGACTGCGAAGCACACAACAACTTCGGTTCGAACAAGCCGAATAAAGAGATCGCCGCTCACGTTTAATGCCACAGAAAAAAGTCGACAGAAGAGTCAGAACACTAAAGATGTTCACTCAAAAGAAGAACCGACGGAATTTCGAAAACGAACTGTGAGTTCTTGTATTGGTCCGACAAACCGCACCTTCGCACAGAAAGCTGACCAACCAAAATGCACGACCTCAGAGAAAAAGTCAACCGAAAGTGATATGAAAATTTCCCGCATGAAATATAGGCCTCTGCTTCGTGAGTTAACTCAGGCCAACAAGTTTTCCGGCAAAACGCAGTTCGCTCACAAAAATACGTCAGTTGTGGATTCAACGAAGATGAAAACATCCGACGAAGTGGGTCTGCCATTTGTGCCGTTGGCACACTCGACGTGCCCCACAGACGAACTGTCAAACGACATGTCGAGTGAAGGTGTTAAACAACCTGTCTCCTTCTTTATCAGCTTTCCGAGCGCCAGTCAAAGTAAATCACATGCGGAAAAAAGTCGAATTCCCCGCCCACAGACAAGCTTTTCCAGCTTGCCGACTAAGTCAGACTCGTACATCGTTAGAACTAATGTTAACGGAACTCAGAGACTGTCCACGGGCACCGAGCGACACCCTGCGTCAGAAGAACGGCGCTCCACGAACGCAAGTCCGTCGTCGACGTCAACCTTTTTACTACATCCGGACGACTGCGGTGACCATCCGGCGACTTTGACGCTAGAACCGGAAATGAGTAAGACTCACAACGATACTGCGGACCAAGTGTGTAACACCATTGAACTGAATTGTGCTGAAAGTAGTCAATATCAGGATGCTGATAGTTCTGAGCCACAACGTGTGGAAAACCACGAGCCACCGCAGGATAATGTATCGCTAAACGTGTTGTCCACCGGTAAGATCTCGAATTTGATAGCACAAGATCCAGCCGTTGCAAATGGGAACGGCGAAAAACATTCGCGATCGATGTTTCAGACGAAAGTTTCTGAAGCAGCTCCTGCGCCACAAAACTCGACGGAACCGATTGATGAAAATCTCGAACAGTCAGCGGACGACGCGGCAGTGAACCCAGCATCCATAAATATGTTGGAGAATTCAACGACGCAAGATGCGTCTGATGCGATAAACGAAGAGCACTCGACAACACAGATCACATCGTCAGCGGTAGCGAATGTACCACATAAGATATCTGAAGAAATCCCACAACCGATGCAACTTTCTAATCTTTCTAATCATTCCTTTACTTTGCCGGATAAACCAAACTTTGAACGGTTGTTGATGAAACTGCACGATGGTCTACTTCAATACAGTTCGAACACTGACCAACGACCGAGCAATACACCGCTAAACGCAGTATGCAGTAGCGCTGAAATTTCAAACGTGACGACACAGGATCAACCAATTGTTGCTGCCGAGATTATCGAAGAACGTTCGTCATCACTATCTCAGTGCACAGATCTTGAAGGGGCCACTGCTGTAGCACAAGAGTCACCAGAATATTCCAAGCAATCGCCGCAACTTGCTCTGTCCGGAACTAAGTTTATTTCTTCCGCTGAACCAAACATCGACGAATTTCCGGTAAAATCCTCTAGCGACCAACTCGGTTTTAGTTCCATCAGTGCAGTTAACGATGTCAACGCTGTTGAGTGCACAGACATCGACCATGAAGCCGGCAAACTGCACGAAACTGCAGTTGACGCGTTGGAAATGTGCACCATTCTGCAGCCTGCACCAGAAACAAGAACTTCGAAGAAGTCTCCGCGCAGTCAATCTGCGGAAACTGCGGTGGAGAACTTGAGTTTGAACATCGGGCTCGAGGTTCGTCTGCAAACGTTCGACGACGTTGACATCCAGCTGCCGGATGTCTTCTGGTCGCGCGTGCAGAGTGAGGAATTCCACCGTCCTGAGGCGCTGGCGCGGTTGTACCAGCCGATACGCGAGGCGATCGTACTTCGCAACGCGGTGAGGAACCTGCAGACTTCATCCCGTCGACGAGCTGACCGACCTCGGAGAACGCAGTTTCCATCGCGGTCACTGGCGACAGCGGAGAGAGCACGTGACGTAGTTGATCCGTCCGCTGTTGTATCGATCAACGTCGCGACCAGTCAGATTGACCGCGCCATACAGTCTGTGGATACGGCATTTCAGCTCACTTCGCCAGACCTCTCCGGTCAGGCCGCTCGAACGACAGGAATGAGGACGGACACAGATGCGCTAAGCAGTTACAGCCCTGTCAAAAGATATCTCGAACAATTCGCAGCTGAGCGGACGTCGACGGAACAATTATCGCACATGACGAAGGCTTCAGTTGTACCGCCTGCTCCTACAAAACGCGAGAGCAGACAACCAGGACATCGGTATCAGCGAAAAAACTTACTAAACGCGGATACGTATAAACGAGAAAATAAAGTAAAACGTGAAAAACGCGACAAAGAACAAAACAGACGCCAGACAAGTGCGCTTCAATTCACACAGCTGCGAGAAGTCAAAAGTGGAAAAAATCAAATTGATGTAAATAGTAAGTGTCAAGGACGGTTGAAGTTGGCGCGCTCCGATCTAGGTCCGACCGCTGATCAAGCAGACGCAGAGAAAAACGACGACAATCAACTTCCGGTCGACAAGATTTTGAGAATGGAGAAAAGTGGCGATAGTAAGATGATATCTGACAAAGAACTTCCGGTACTGGCAGCAAAGGCTAGACCCGGTTCAGGTGAACAACATCAGGGGCATGAGGTGCAGTCAGAAGATCGCGAGATCGACGTCGATAAGTTGTCATCGGGTGAGTTATACTAAACACCGGTTATGATTATCTCATGAAATTGACGCATGACATTGTTTTGAAATCAAGTTTATTAAATATCGGCCGATGTTCAAAAATCGTTGAAGCGTAAGCTTACGCTCAGCAGTTAATTTGCTAACGCAATGATTGTTGAAGATCCTATTACATTCTGAAGAGCGTCGCTACACTGAATAGTCTGCGAATAGTTGTATTCCGAAGTTGGCAACTGGTGATATTTTACAGGGCGCTATTTAGCCAATCGCACCTACGACGCCGACGCGACTTTATTTAACTGTTGAGCTGAGTCGCATAATAATGCTGAATAATGGCCATTGGCCAGTATCGACGAGTTTCACGTATGGCTATTGGAACATCTTTACCAGTTACTGTATAGCGCAGATTTAATGCTAAAATGTTGGATGTTGATATTTAGTTTATTTTAATTCGAAAGTTGCTAGTGCTGATTTTTTTCTACCATCAGTAAGCGACTAATGATAGAACACGTGCAATTTTGTGATGACGTTGGATGCGATAACCCATGCGACAGCTAGGCCTTCATGCATTTTAGCGTAGGGGCTTAACACCACAACTGCGTTCATTTTTCGAGCGGCGTCGTACGTTTGAAACAACTTACGGTAGGCTACATTTTAAAAATTCTTGATGTTTAACCTACGCGCCACTACAAAATTATGCTGCATTTCTGCTAAGATCGTTGGCTAGACGTACAAGTTGATTTTCATTAAGTCTGTATATCTGGTGACGCATAAAAAGTCGAAAACTTTTTGCGTAGATCGAACAATCATGATTGCAGTTTCAGAAAGCTTGCTGCGGCCATATTGAACATCGACAGTGTTCAGCCGTTCAACGTATGACCGCCCTTCACTGCACTGCAGTGATCGAAGGCTCGAAACCAATCCTTTCCAGAACTGTTCGATCGCTCGATCGATTTAGAATATAAAGCATGCATATTCCTCCACGGTTTATGCACCACTCCGTACGTAGAGTAAACGAGTTCGTTGCTGTGCGCAGAGTCGCGGGAATGGGTGAACGTTGGCGTCGCACATCAAAGCGTCCTGGGTGATAGTGCTAGTAAACAGCCGCAGCTGACGAGCGTCGTCAGTGAGGTTCGACTGCCGTCGTTCAAGAAGTACATCCCGGTACCGCCCGAGTGTCTGCAGCAGTCCAGCCGGGTGCCGATGATCGTGCATGACCAGGTGGATCGGAGTGAGTGGATACGTGCCCAGCTGGCGGTGGACGTAGAGCGACGGCGACGACAAGCACAGCGAGGCTCAACCCTCCACCGTGCACTCAGTGACTCGTCACTCGTCAGCGATTGGTCGTCCGTGGACTGGTCACAGTCTGATGACGACGATGATGATGATGACATTGACTGGACAGCTGTCTCGCCTGAGCTGGAAGCGCTCTGCCGCAGTCGCAGGTCCAGCTGGCGCCGTACACCTTTAGGTATGCATGTCTATACGACTATACAGTATATCCTGCACTTGCTTTACATAAGAGCGATTGAACTGAACTGGAGTAAACAAAAATGTCATTTCACTTGCGTTGCACGGACTGTAACAAGAAAAGTCCTGATAACGCAAAGGGGAACGCGCAACAGCGATGCACCGTCGTACGCTAGTGATCCGTAGACTTCATCCATGGATCTCATTTGTGCGGCTTTTGGCTATAGTTTCAAAGAAAGCCCAGTAAAACAAAATCAATCGCCAGGGGGCGCCAGGCGACCTGCGGCTAAATATGTTTGGCGTTTTGCTTGTACTCACCAGAAGGCGCCACCTATCTCGCTGTGCCAACGCCGTATCGTCAAAAAATTCATAAAAACCTTTATTTTGGCGTTCAAGGTCATCCAAGGTCATTGAATTCCGTGGCAATCGAGAGCCAGTGTAAGACTTCCTATTAGTGATTAATAGTAACCTAGGCCCTATCTCGCACCGTTATTGAGATACAGCGACTTATTTGCTAAAAATCAAAAATTTTCCCACCCCCCTCTCATTTAGCGCTCTAGTTCGGGATGATCCCTTTCGAATTTATGGAAAAGTTTTACGGTTTTTGAAACTAGAGTCTTCCTGGCAGCCGACGGCGAAGATTTGGTGATCTTAGCTTGCACCGTTTTTGACTGATCCACCCGTGTGACGGACAGACAGACGGACAGGCAGACGGACAGACAGAATTGCGATGGCTAAGAGCGCTACAGCAGTAGCTGCTGTTGCGCGTAAAAAGCGACCGAACTGGCGGTTCAGATCATTTCAGCTCAGTTCGTTTCACGAAGTGTACCAGCTAAGTGTAGGATGCCGGTCAAGTTTCGTTCACTGCATTTCTATCGCTTTCTATACACTCTTATAATCAGTGGAGTCCTGGCAAAGAGAGCAGGGGGGTGAGACAACGCCCACAGTAAATTTTTGTCTGTCAGAAAATTGTTCGAAAATCTTCTATCTTGTTAAATTGTCGAAAAATTGTCGTCCAATAATGCAAAATTTGGTGCTGAATACTTCAATTGTGGAGACATTTAAGGCGAAGTCGTTACTTCTAGCACGCATAATCTATTCCGTCGGAAATTTCCAGTGTCTGTCGGATAATAGCAACTCACTCCCTGTTTACCTTTTTAAACTCGCGACACCGTTGCTTTTAATCGTGCTATAGAGACAATCTCATCCACGTTGCTTAGCTGTCTGCCGACGTTGCAGCAGCAAGAACGGCTGATAGGAAGACATCACTGCAGCACGATCAGAACCAGAATCAAGACCAGGTGTTCGTGTTTGGGTGGAAGGATCGGCGTCGTTTTGACTCGGCGGTCAACGAGCATCACTGTCGACTGAACGGCTGCCAGCTGCTGGACCCGCATCAACGTCCACTCTACTGCGCTCACGTCTACGCACGGATGCCGCGCCGAGATGTCAACGTCACCGTCTATAACCTCAAAATCGAGCTTGTCTGCACGGCGCTCAAGACGTTCTTTGAACCGTGCGCCGAGGTTTGACTACTCCTCCTTGATTGCAGCGTGCGAGTGAGTAAAGTTACAGTTTTTCAACGGTGCATTTTCCTCTCCATATTAAAACTTTTGACTTTCAAAGGGGACCCTGATGCAAATACAGCCAACATTCCACATCTCGCCACGTTACGTGGCACCTACTTTCCAACATTATTCCAACCGCTAGAGGGGTTTCGTAACGTACGCCTGACGTAGAATATAAAGTTCTTCCCAGGCCTTAAGGTCGATAGCTAGGGTGGAGCTGATATCCATTTCTTTAGCCCTCAGCTTCAAGCGTGAATTGCGACGAAATGGATGGAGATAGACCAAGATTACCTGCGAACAAGAACCGCTATAGGCTCTCGCGCGTCTCATGAGCATTAGCTCAGATTTCTTGTTGACTGTTCCAACCGTGTGACAGACGGACAGACGGATGGACGTTCAAAACTGCGATGGCTAAGACACGCTATAGCTGTCGCGCGTAAAACTATCTGTACTCTCATGTAGGCTGGCAGAACTGCAACTTTTCGACAGACTGCAAATTTCCGATAAAAACATTGTGAGTGCTTACAATTTTAACTTTGCCCAAATATTTCGCCAAAATAGGGATTCGCAGCCCTATATATTGTGTTTTAGGGCAAAATTTTCCGACAAAAAACATTTTCTGACACTCTAAAATTTAGGGAGCAAGTGCCCTCTTACCCCTTCCCGACCACGATACCACTGAATGATAAATTTTGGTGCGTGCGTTCTGTGATACAGATTCAGTTCAGCTACGTGAGCAGCGTTCGTGACAAGCTGTTAGACGTACTGCGCTGCGGCTCGTTCAAGCCAATGTTCAGCGACGACAACATCACAGAATGCGATGATGCTGGTGGCTATGACGCACTGCTGACTCTGTCACGTGACGCCGGCGGGTTGTTGCGTCATACGGGCACCTGCTGTGTGAGATCAGTCGCCGACGTGCTTGACGTTCAACCCGACAGACTGCTGGTCATGGTCAGCACCGGTCGGTCACCCACCGACTCTGAGACACTAGCGTAGACGACACATTCCCGCCAACAATGGCGTATCCAGAAATTTGAAATAAGGAGCGGAAAGGTAAGGGTGGGTTTCCGGTGAGGAGGGGGCTGTGCCTCCTCCTCAGAAAATTTTGGAAAATTATATGCAAAAAATAATGCATTTCGTGCATTTTTTACTTTTATTAAAATGCATCCAGTCAATTATGAGGGCGGTCGCCTCCCCTCCCGTCCCCTCTTGAATCCTCCACAGTCCGCCAACAAATTGAACTGTGACTCCATTGTGGCGTCGGAAAAAGTCGTAACGGACGTTGAGGGTGAACGTGGGAAGTAAACAATCTTCTGAGACGACTAGTGGATTTGGGGAGTGTTGCGGGTCAGACCGTTAACGATTTTGATGCGTATCAATATGAAGCGGTTTAGCCGGGTCATAATAACTAGAAAAATACGTCGGTCCAGTGCCGACACGGTGTGCGGCCGTAAGCTTTAGAGCTCAAAGCTGCGCAACTCAATTGCTCTCATTCGGACCTTCAGGGCTGAAAATTGACACATCAGTTACCAGAATTTTCTGCTGTGGGAAATATTCACACCATTCTTCTTTTTTCTACGCTTTTTCGTTAAAAGCCTGTGTGTCGTACGGGACAGACGGACAAACAGACGGGGAGACGGGCAAGACATGTATCACGGCCTGTTGGGACGGCCGCAGAGTAAATCTGTTCATAATAATTTTATTGAAATAAAAAGTTATAACGGCCGTGATATTAGGCCTACGTTTGTGTCTCAAGTAAATTAACTAATCTGCTGAAGTAAGCTTATTAAACCTGCCGGTAGTGAGTGCAAACGATAGCAAACTACAGACGGTGCAATTGGTTGACTTGGTTTGTTTGAATAGACCTATTGGATGCCACTTTGCGTTGAAGTTGAACCAGATAAACCCTGCCACGACGACAGCAATATAATCGTTGTGTTTGAATTTATTATTATTATTATTATTATTACATCAATTCTATTCCGTGAATAGAAAACTACTGTTTACAGAGCACATACGGAGAAAAGCTGCAACAAAATACTGACGGCGATGAAAGAGAATTTTGTTCGTCGAATTTTGTTTGAAATGTTACACGCGTCTATCAGAACTCTCTTTCGTATCTGTTGTTAAACAAACAAATAAATAAACATCTTACACAGATGTTTCTTTATTTGTTGTTTAAAAACGGAATTAAGATTTATAGCCTTATAATCAGTGGTGTTGAGCCCCCTCCCGTTAAATTTAAGCCTGTCGGAAATTTTTCTACTTGTTGGAAAAAGTTCTTTTAAGAGTACAAAATTTGGGCCTGAAATTTTCAAAATCTCATTTTGGGGGGGGCAATTTAGGAGCAACAATTAACTCATGAGCACCCACATGTCGAAAAATTTTTGCAGATGTCTGTCAAAAAATGCAACTTCGTGCTTCTTCGCACTATTTCCTTAACTCACGAGTTCGACGCCTCTGATCGTAATTATAGGACCTCCATGAGCAAAATCCTTTGCTTGGTTACTCAGAAAGTTGCTAATAAAACTGCTTTTCTTCAGTATCAAAATTCATTCAAGCAGCCAAGGTGGCAGAAGAAAACCGTTAGCACAGGCTACACCAGTTTTTTTTTACAAATAAGCCAACTAACTCGTTCAAATATAGTCCTGTCATCTCAGCAGTATAGTTTTGGCAGAAGCTTAATTCAGGTCCGTGCACCGTCAACTTCAGTTTAAAGCAACGTCTATACTCTACAACATCGTAATTTAAACGTAAAAACGAACAACACGGTCACTGAATAAGGCATCGTCACGCAAGCAGTATCAGACACAAGCGACTCCAGTAACCAATAGAATATACAGAGTGTTCCAAAAAAACGGATACCCAGTTTTATTTTTGGGATAACTTTGGTAATTCAGCACCGATTTTAACCCGTCTTTCACTGTTAAAAGCAGAAATTTATGGGGCGGGCGTAAACGTGAAGTTCTTCCACCCACCGCACCTTTATTGTGTGACCACATTACCTAGCAAAACAGTTCTCAGTTCGTAAGCCCATGATCAAACAGCGATCATCCTTTGTTATTCTGCTCATATCAAACGATTTATTCTAAAAAATTATTACTGGTAAACAAAGTAAATCAACACAATATGACGTAACAATGACGTCACAAGGCACTACGGCGAATAAGTAAGTAAGCTGAACTATTTTATGCTACGAAATTGATATCTTTATGTGTTGCCTGTTCTCCGAGACCACTGTAGCTTTGACAGTGTTTGTTTTGCTAGGTAATGTGGTCACACAATAAAGGTGCAGTGGGTGGAAGAACTTCACGTTTACGCGCCATAAATTTCTGCTTGTAACAGTGAAAGAATGGTTAAAATTGGTGCTGAATTACTGAAGTTATCCCAAAAATAAAATTGGGTATCCGATTTTTTGGAACACCTTGCATAACTCAATGGCAGTAACAGTTGCATTGGCATCAGCTGAGTAGGTGAGAAAAGAAATGTTCGGTGTTTGATGAGCTTACAACTTGCGCAGTTTATGGAAGCTCGTTCGAAGAAATTCCTGCAGACAGCAACGCAGCACAAATATTAACTGATTTCTGCCAAAAATTCAGTTTCTAAAAACTCCATGAACATAACTTGAAAATATAAAACTGTAAATAGTACTGCAGTGTCGTCATCGTTGCAAAATTGGTCTTTAACAAAGCACTAAGTCCTTGTAATCGTTGACATCGTTTATATATTAAAATAATGATGATGATGATGATAATTCACAAGCTTTTTTGACAATGACAACCCGATGAAAACTGTTATACAAGCGGTGGCGTGGCGGAGCGGTAACGAGTTTCGTCCGATCAACGAAGTTACTCTATGCCGGGCTAGGTTAGTACTTTGATGGGTGACTGTCTGCGGGTAGGTAAACCATCCGGTAAGAAACCAACCGCCTAGGTCAACTCAGCCTTCCATCCCTCCGGGGTAAGTAAATCGAGTACCAGCATATTTAGCTGGGATTAAGGCGGGGCGCGTTCACCTGTGTTGGGTGGCAGGCAACACTGTGTGATCCCATACGGCAGGTGACGCTCTGTAGCTCTGAGATGGGCTTCCCATAAAGAGCTATCACCACCTTTAACCTTTGTTATTATGCAATGGAATGGATACAAAATTGCAATGTTTGAGCAGCGCCATCCAGTCCCCAAAGCATTAAGGGAAGACTGTTGACGATCGTCCCCTCCCCCAACAATCACCAGAATCTAATACCCCGTTTACACGATCAAGCTGGCTCGACGAGTTAGCTGGACGAGCCAGCTCGATGTTTGCTCGATCGTGTAAACGGGGTATAAGAGCCTGGGAAAGCGCTTACAGCTTAGGCAATGAAATTCTGGACCGAGCTGCGACCGCTCAGAACATCTGTAGTACTGTACTATTTTCGTCATTTAAGATGGTTTCTCTTCGACAGAATTCTGTTTGAATTAGCTGCTGGTATAACGTGGCCAATAACTTTGGATCACAGAAGCCTCCTAATCAGCTTAATCTAAAGAAATAAACACAATCCAATATGGGAAAAACTCTACCAAAAAATTATGTCAGTCCAGTGCTGACATACTGCGTGGCTGTCCGCATAAAGCTGCACAGTGCACACAGTAACCAGAACTCTAACCCGGACAATTCGGACTGAAAATTGGGACTATGATTGAGTACCGGGTAAATGACTACAATCCATTGACTGCAGTGGCTTCTATCCCTATACTTGGTGGGCGCAACTTGCGCCAAGTGAAAAATAGAAGAGAAAGTTTTGTTAAGCGTGTAGATCAAAACTCCCCCCTATTCTTCACTGGGCAACCCACACTCTTTACATAACTTCCCCCCTATTTTTTACTTCCCATTTATTTTTGTTTCAATCTACATCCTTAATAGGAGAAAGAAGCCCAGAACGGGGAGAACTCGAGCCCGAGAGTAGGGGGAAGTTGCGCCCGATTTCTATTGAGGGGGAATAGAAGCCACTGACCTTGAGTGCGGTTCTGCGTCGTTTGGCGGCGCTGGTGATGCTGTCGTTCACTGAGACGTTGTCATCGTTGGTGATTGAAGATGAGCGTTGACGTTTCTTGGTCTCCTGACGTCGTCGACAGAACTCGGAGACAGTGAGACGAGGTCGTGACGACGAGAACCTCCACGAGCCACCACAGCGTTGACGCACGCTCACATCACCTGCCGTCTCAGAACAAATACTCTCGTCCAGCTCCGCCGACCTAAAGTCAAGCACAGTTCCACTAATAATCAACTTCATTCATCGAAAAATTCGATAGCATCACAAACAAAAAAAAAACAAACAAAAAAAGAAAAAAACACACTAATGCATACTCATGACAGATACACATACTGTAGGTAGTTACCACAGTCTCAAATAATACGCCCTCTACGTTTTAACGAGTTTTAGCCGATCATAATGTAACGGTTGAGCTTAAGGCACGAGTTGTCGTCTGCCTGTCTGTCTGTTACGGATGTATTGTGGCTAAACGGTAAGTCGTAACCTTGCAGGGATCGGCGATGGTGCCATCGAATAGGACGCTAGCGACTTCCTATAAACTGTCAATAGTAACCATGTCTCCACCTGCAGCGGTTTGGCCGCAATTTTCAATGGAAAGTTTCAAGCTATAAGTGGTCATATCTCGGAAACGGTGAGAGACAGGGCCATGTTTACTATTAATCACTAATAGAAAGTGGCATACGCCTTTTCAGATTACATGAAAATCATTGACCGTGGATAACCTTTAAGGTCACTGACAACCAGTACGGTCGGCTATCCTAGCGACAGCTGGTCCACTGTTTTTTTTTAATTTTGCAAAGTCTTTACACGTGTAATGAACGTTAAACTCTCAGAGTTTCAAGTGCGTTTTCAAAACATTTAAAACAAATTTTGCTAACGTTTATTATATCTCTGACTTAAATCTTTCTCACTGAGTGGTTTTTTCTACTTCTGCACGTGTAATAAAAGTCAAACTTTCAGTCTAAAATGACGGCAATTTCAAATATTTATAAACAAAAATAAATTGAAGTGTTACTGATAAACAAAAAGACATTATTTCTATTTACTGACTTAGCTAGAACGAAAAAATTCGATGAATATGACAACTGCGTCCTGAAACAATGGAACTGGACAATGCTTTAAATAAAAAAAGAGTCACGTTTAGTTCAAAGTTTGCAAACGTTTGTTGTTTATCTTTAAAAGTAAAACGCCTCATTTAACGGTCTCTAAATATTTCCTGACATTTACGATTCTTCGCTGTTATGCTAAATGACTTAACGTGTGCGTAAATCGTATAATAAGTAAGTAAGTAAGTAAATAAATTAATAAATCTCTGACTGACCTGAAGTCTTGCTGGACGTCGGCTGCTGGGTCTGTTGGCTTGCTCGGCGGCTGGTAGAAGTTCTCGTCTATCGTCGGTCTGACTACGGCCGGGTGGTAGTGATGGTGACAGTGATTCGGTGGGTCATCGACTGGTTGAGTCTCACCGCCGCCACTCAGTGAAGTCGTGTCTGAAGGACTGCCGCACGGCGTTTCGGTCGCCTCGTCAATGGTGCCCAGCTGGAGACGCTGATGATGATGACGGAGATGGTGGGGCAGCTGGAACAGCATCTCAGCGGTCTGATGTCTCAGTTGATCGGTGCTACCGCCCGGGGATGATGTCGTCGTAGTCTCCACGCTGCTGCTGCTGCTGATGTTGTCGTACTGTTGTCGTCTCATGTCCACGTAGCTGCCGTCGTTGTTGTCAACCTCCATCGAGTCAGTTGACTTCGGCGCTAACGCCACGCCCACGCCCACCTCGCCGCGTTCCTGTGCAATAACAAACCGCTGGACTTTTGTATACTCCTCCACACCTTTTCCAGATTCATGCACAGTTTCCCGCTGCGTTTTTTGTTGTGTAGCTAAATGGCCTTGATTTCAAACACTAGTTTTATTTATGCGACCGTGGCGTAGCCAGAAATTTAAACTGCGGGACCTCGTTTCCCTTC
>Ga0209367_1008162_pt1 | contig 14329 bp, 7 predicted proteins | sample WorMetLIZISLAND2_FD_187412 | JGI IMG/M metagenome (GOLD analysis project Ga0209367, IMG submission 187412) | Marine gutless worms symbiont microbial communities from Max Planck institute for Marine Microbiology, Germany - Olavius geniculatus... ... | reverse complement strand
TAAAGTCAGCTTGTAAGGACGCCATATGCATAGCCCCATCTAAGGTTACCCAAATGATTTTTGCTGTTTTAGAGGACTGATATCATCACATCGTCCTTACACACAGTTGTAAACTGGTAAGTTTTTTTACATATATTACCATAACGGTGTATATGTAGCGTTTATTGTAGCGGTTTACACGTTAGCGTCACCACAGCGTGTATGGGATTGATCGTGTAGTCACTCTGAAAATTATAAGTCCAATTCACTCAACATCTAAGCCTATTTTCTAAGCCCGCTTTTGAACACATTGTAAGAACGTATTGCTATAAGTGTGGATGGTAGGCCAAATAAGTTTACAGAGAATCAGCTTCAAAGCTAGTTTTCTCGGCTCGCCATGCAACTGCACTTTTTGCACAACTCTAGCCCTCCTGTTCGAAGCACGGCCAGCCCTCAAACTATCACCTTTCCGGAGCCAGGCGTTGAAATAACCTGAAAGATGTGCGAGGCTCATCGGTAGCCTATCATTATTACGTCAGTGAACAATGCATCCCCTCGGTGCAGCACACAGACACGCCACTACCCGAATCAACCACATTCACCCCCCCCCAGTAGGATATGCTGCTGCTGTGCGGATAATGCAAATTTTCTATTAGTGTTAATTCTAAATCCAGATCACATTGCATCGTCGTAAGTTTTGCGTAGCCTATTTTCTCATACTGTATGCTTAGGGCCCGTACAGAACGACGTAACTGAACTGAACTGACAGTTTAGTTTTTAATAAAGTGACCAATTGGCAAGCAGTAACGCATTACAGTAGACACCGTCTAACGGCGTCGGTGGCCTGCGTGACTACGCTGACGTTGCGTCAGCACGTCACGTACGTCACGTTGCACCAATAGGCTTGTCCTGAATTGTCCATTGGTCACTTCGTCAAAAACTAAACCGTGTCACTTCAGCTCAGTTCTGTCCAGTTACTTCGCTTTGTAGGCCTACGCACCTTTATGTCTTCTGTGAGAATATTTTGAGTCATAAACGCCTAGGTTCGTCTACGTTACATTCTAAGACGTTTGTCAGGTGTTAAAGAGTACAAAAAATTAACGGCCAAATGGTTTAAAATTAATTAAAACACTACAAACAAACAGTTACATCTGGGAAAACAAGAAACCATAGCTAATGTTCATGAGACGCGTGACAGCCTATAACTGTTTCAGTTCGCAGGTTGTTTTGGTCTATCTCTATTCATTCCGTTGCCATTCACTTTTCTGTTACCAAAAATAGCCAAAAAATCAGCAAAAACCCTTTTTTGGGGCTGAAGGTCATTCAAGGTCATTGAAGTTGACATCTTTAAAAAGCTCGTCGTTAGCGCTTGTTATGATAAGCAGCATGTCTGTGCCTATCTGCAACCGTTTTCACGTTAGACAAGCCAATAGCGGAAAAATAACCACTTTTAGGGGGTACTTTTGTTTGACACCCTCACTCACAGGCCTTATTGGACGTAGGGGGTCGAGACTCGGATTGCTAAAATCTGCATTGAATACTGCAATATTCTATGAGGTTGTTTCGGTCTATCTCCAGCCGTTTTGGCGCAATTTACTCTTGAAATGTGTGTTGTGGCCCGAAATCACGAACAAAAAATTTAAACCCCCTATATTGCGGGTTCAAGGTCATTTAAGGTTATTGATGATGACATCTTTAAAATGCTCGTCGCCAGCGCTTGTTATTAAGCAGCATGTCTATGCTTAGCTGCAACCATTTTCAAGCTAGACAAGCCAATAGCGATAGAACGTCTTTTAGCGGAGGTGCCTCTTTTTCTTCCCTGGTTTATGAGGACCCCCTTACCCAGTGGCATGAAATTTTGTCTCTAAATGCTAGAAACTATAAGCTATCATTATGGTGAAACTCCGAAGTCTTTATCTCACTGGGCTTGAATCAGTACCGGGACGTAACAGATAGACGGACAGACAGACAGACAGACGGACAGAATTACCATAGCTAATACGCGCTGTAGCTAGCTATGCTAGCTGTCGCGCGTAAAAATTAATGGCCAGGTGGTCCAAATTAACTAAAACAACAAGTAACTGGATATGGGAGAGAAAGAAACGGAAAAAAATATTCTAGCTCTGGTCATCTGGTGAGTGGCAGACTGAATATCTGCATCTTGAATCGATTCACCAGAGGGCGACATATAAAAACTCAACCGCACTGTGAAGCAAAGAAAAAAGCACAGCACAGTTTACACGTTACGAAGGCCTATAGCCCATGCCCCAACATAAGCACAAGAATAATTGCACGAAACGTGATAATTAGGCCTATTAAAAAGACCACTGGGGTCAGTGGTCAAATCCATTTTCCATAATTTACGGTAAAGATCAGATACTTGGGTGTGTGTGAGTGTAGTTTTTGCGTAAGCAGTGATCAGTCGTTTGTAAATGTCAAGACTGAAGTCTATTTATTCACTTTTTATAATTTACGCATTAGCGTGGTAGAGTGATAGAGTGTAGACTTGTCGTAAATCGTAGCTCGTGTTTTGAATCTCAACCTGCCTCGTTTGCAAACAACTTTGAGCAAACTGCTAACCTACTTTGCGCTCATGTCAACTCAGCCTCCTACCCTCTGTGGAATAAAAATTGAATAGTAGCTTACGCGTTAGTGCTGAAAGCCTATAGCATGGCTTATTCCGGCGGTGGTATGTCTGCTTGCTGCTCCGGGGGTCCAATATTGTTCGCAAGCGTCGTTCACGGATAACTGCTATGCCGTGGTTCATTAGCTCATGCTAAACAGCTGCCCCTTCCCGAGATTGCAAAGCACTTCTGAGAGTGAGTCTGGCTTGCGTAAACAGCGCTGTGTATAGCACGTAAAAACACAGATCAATTTGCGGAAAATTGCGAAGCCTTTTCAGTCTACGAGACTGCATCAACTTTTGCACGAAAATCTTTCCAGATTACCTGTCCAACTGAAGCCGCAAGCTAGGTCTTACCTATGGCGCTGAACTTATAATACAGATATAATGTTCGACTAGACTTTTTCGACTTATGCTATGTTATTTTTAATATAACGCAGTTTATCTATAGCCACGGTTTACGTGAACGGGTTGGTAAACACGGCAAAACAAAGTACCCTATGTAACGATTCTAAATTTGCACAGTAAACCGACATGCATCCGAGTAAAAGACACACAGAACTAAAAAAGTCACAACGAAATCAAAAAGCAAACACAAAATTCAATGTTTTATTATGCGACCGTTTCAATATACCGCATTACGGTTCTTCCTCGTCCGTCTGTCCGTATATGTCTTCCCATACCGGCTCCTAACACAAAATTACAATGGTGTAAAAAAATTATACTGCTTAAACACGACTTGCAAATACGGCTCCGTCTAAATTATTTTGAACTTTGCGATATTAATACGAAAAAGCGAACTTTTAATTAAAATTTAAACTAAGTTAGTCCGCTGTATGTCAGGCCGATCGAAAGCCACAGCGGGGCTTAGGGAAACATTCTCGCGGGGCCCCTCGGGAGAAAATATTTTCGATTTTTAAATGGTGCATTCTGGTGTACTTTACATTTTTCAGCGACGGCGGGGTTCCCCAACTTACCCCCCCCTCCATCCTCTCAACTCTCGACGGCCCTGCTATATTTGCATGAATAGGCAGACAGCCGTATTGCATGTCGGCACTGTGGTGACATATTTTCTAGTGCTACATGCCGGTACCGCCTTACTTTTTGGCCGTGCAGTCTGCGGGCCCATTTGATTGTGTTCATCTGTGTATAGTTGTAGACGCAGACTGGCCTCGGGCGATGGGAGCAGCTGGAAGAATGTACCGCTATTGTATTGTAGAAGACTGCAGGCTGATGATGAAATCAGATGCTGTCTGCACGCATTGGGTGTTCGGAAACAAGCATCGTTGTTGTCGAGGCGTTCTGCTAACATCGTTTGAGACGCGACCGACCGACAACTGATGAAGACTGACCAACGACGACCACCAACCGACACCTTGCTTTGACCCCTTCAGGGTGTCGACGTAGCCAGAAATGTGAATTGGAGGGTCTTGCCTCCGTTTCCCTCTTTTTCTCGTTTCCTTTCATCTTGTCATATTTTCTATTTTCATATTGTCATATTGTCATTTTCATGTGTCATGTTATCGGTAGACTATGGTTAATTCTATTATATATTAATTAGTTTACTGTCATTTATTTTCTTTTCTACCAATTTCTTTTTTTCTATATTCATCTTTCTGTGTGTCATAGTTGTCTTAATCCAATTCTGACAACTTAGAAGGTTAGAATGGTTGCCACCTCATTCTGCCAGAGTCTAGCTGCAATTATCTCTCGACTATTAACTTTTCATTTTCCATTTATATTCTCTTCCCTAATTCATCGAAGTTCAATTGCTAACAGCTAGCGCCACTAGACTTAAGCGCCACATTTTAGAGTAAGTAAGTAAGTAAGTAAAATGTAAATTTATACAGCGCATATCGTTAAATGAACCTCTAATGCGCTTAGAGGTTCCACCTCGTTTAATGTTACAACAAATTTTAGTAGCGTCGGAATGATCGGATACGATGGGGCTGTTATGTACTACTTGGAGCTATAAAAATTAAAACAAACGCATAATATGTTAATACGCCGTGTGCCAGCATGTATGCGGTCGTCCAAACTACACAGTTCTTTAAAATGCTACTTAAATATTTAACTTATTGCAAAACAAAATGTAACAAGCAAATATACAGTATACTTTGTTGACTAACAAACTTTACAAGAACGTTAAAACACTGGATGGAGAAAAGTTCAAAAAATTTATCGTGCAAAAAAATGTTTTTAATTTTCTTGAAGTGTCATCAACAACAGATAGAATGTTTTGTATTCTACCTTCGGAATGCGTCATTCTGTAGAGGTATTTCATGTATGGTAACGTTAATCTTCGACTTTCTGAGCTGCAGGTTGGCACATCGGTTACACATACGCCAGGGGAAGCGTTCGGTTCACACTAATCTTCGTTTCGCACTCGTTTTGTTTTAGACCTGCGGACGGACGGACGGACGGACGGACGGACGAACGAACGCGTTAAGTTGATGAGTTGTCGCGCGTGTGTACGTGCCGCCTAACTAGCTGGCCGCGCGAACCCAATTGGGAGTCTTGCTAGCGTCCGTCAGCTGCTGGTCAAACCTGGTTCCCGGTCGTCACATGTCCCGAGGGTTAGGGCCAGTGATGTGTCCTCGAGGACTTGTCCTCGTCCTCAGGGCGCCACGAAGACAAAGAGCAGTGTCCTTGGCCTTGGTCCTGGTTTGAGATAAAGTCCTCGGCCATAATACCAAAATATTCAATAAATTCGGTTTATTATTACTGACAGTTTGAGCACAAAACTGAAAAGGTGTTGAACATTAGCTTTTGACACTACCGAAACCCGTGATGCTAGTAATTATTGTCGCTGCTGTAGCGACTTTTGGATGTCCTTCGTTTTGGCCTTGGCCTTGGTCAAAAGTTATTGTCCTCGGTCTTAAACGCAAAGTCTTTGATAACATTACTGGTTAGGGTTGGGGTTGGCAAGTAGTTGTTGGGGGAAGGGGTACTCAGACGTCAGTCACATGTCCCGAGGGGATCAGCGTACAGCAACGGCGTTCGACTTCAGCTTATTACCTACCTAGCTCCGTCGGTCGACAAAAATCAACTTTTCGCGTTTGATTTTTGAAGATTTTTTTCTCAATAGATTGAACAATATAAAATATTTTTCAGTGACGCCACCTACAGGGATAGGGAGTAAAATTAATATTCGCTGAATATTCGAAGTAATAGACGGTGGCGGCAAAAATCAACTCAACACGACGTTTGCAGGCCGTGATTGTTGGCGTTGGAGGTAGTGGCCGGATCTCCAGAAAATTTGATCCCCCGTTTGTTCCCGTTTTACGACTTTCTAAAAAGGATTAATTATATGATGGTAACTAGTTTACGAAAGCAAAAAGAAATATAGCGTTAGCTTTACGTGGAAAGTAGGCCAGGTTTTATTCTGTTCTGAACTCATTATCACGATATACCTATCAAAGGTATTCGAATTTTGGCTTACTTTTTTGGTTCACCTTATAAGTTAGCAACTAATGAAAAGAATTCGAAAGTAAAAAGTTATGAAATCCGCCAGCTTACGTTTTGGTTTACCTTGTAGGTCATCAGCGGTGTAGGATATCTGAAAACTGTTGCCGCTGCGTTGCGACCAAATCTATTTGCAAGAATACCCTACGAATTCACAAAGTTTCTTGGTCTAGTTTTTCTGGTCCGCCATATAGGTCTGCAACACTTCGGTCTGCGGATCTTGAAACTGTTTCAGACTTGTCTCAGCTCCGCAAACCGTTTCATCAGCAGTCGCCACACGGCCGGTGACTGTGCGTTATCGAACACCGGTAATATTATAACTGTCGTCCCGATGGCCTCGCCAAAGGAGACGACGTCTACAGTGTTCGAGTCATAATTTTAGCTTGGTGCCTTCATTTTTCTCTCTCCCTCCCCTTCCCACTTTGACTTGAACGGCCGCCTAGACGTAACGCTGTTTTCGTAATTAAATTTCGCGTCGCCGGTGCGACCGGAAGTTCCACGTCACATCAGCCGGTTCACGACACACTTCTACTGTTAGCAACCGACCGAGAAGAACGCCGTATACTGTGTTAGAAAAGCACAATGACTGGCATAGTTGGGAGATTAAAAAACATGCAAAAACAGCCGCGATATCTAACATACAGCAAAGAATACGTATACAAAGCATTCGAAGGTTTCAATTAAGTACAATAATATTATTAATGTAATTACTTATCAGCTACAAATGAAACTCAAGTAGGCCTGCTTAAACTCCGAATAACTGTTAAGGAGCATACAAAGCTAAAAAAAACTGTACTAAAATAAAATCAAAACAACACGCGGCTTTTATTTCAGTTCATTTCATTTATGTCGCTTTGAAGACACCTTTAGACATACGTGACATTATCACGTGACATCGCTATGACGTCACACACACGGCAATGGATATTAACTTCCATGGGTGCGGTGTCTGTCCGTTGAAAACTGTGCGCGAAAAAGCATTTTCGTGTACTTCTGTGCAAATTGAGCGTGTGGGTATACGTCTGCGATCCTACGTCGCCTATCGGCTCGATGGTAATAGTTATCTTCCATCGGAGTTCTTTTATATGCATTTCTTTACCTTTTAGTAGATTTCGTTGTATTCGTCGAGTGGCTATATAATAGCGCTCCTACATGTATATTCGTTGAGCAGAGAGGAATGGCATTGACTTTCAGAATCTATATTTATATTTGTCAAGTGAATAACCCGTGCGTCTTACCACTCTCAAAAATAGCCGTTCCGTCTATACCGCTTAGTGCGAAATTACTTCGTCAGTAACATTAGGCCTGTCGTTACTATCTTTATTTGGCAAATTTACGCGTGAATTAAGATAATGATTTTGCGATTAAATTAACATTGATAAAATACTAATCGCTAAACAGTTCTAATTATCATGCGACGTAACCGTGGTACATTACTTATTTCACATCATAACACAAATAAAATTATCATTATGCATTTACTTAGGCAATAAATAAACAAAACACTAATTAGTTTCATGAAGAAAAAAACAAAGGAAAAAAGCGAAAAAAATAGGAGAGAGAAGAAAAAAGAAAGGGGAAGTTCATTTTAGCATAAATGGTAACAGCTATCTTTGCTAAAACTCAGAGTTTCATACGCTTCATTGAATTTTCACTGAAGCTTTTTGTGTTCTGAAAAGTAAGTAGGCCTAACACTAAAGATGATAATGATGATAATGATGATAAAAGCGTTGCTAAGCAAAAGCAACATGTTGCTAAGCAGCACTGATGTTTACAGTGAAGCGTGCGATATACGCCACGACTCACGCCACTGCACAGCTAATTGGTCAGAAAAAAATTCTACCGCCGATTGCTGCGTTTGCCTGCTTCACTAATGCATCCTTTAAAGCCTGTGTTGCATCCACGAAGTTGCGCTACGTCGGGCCAGGTTACTGCTTGGATGGGTAGATTCATTATATCCCCCAAAGAAAACGGTGTCCGTGTTATTTCCTGAATAACTCCGTGAAACATTTGCCGATTTTAATAATTTTTTGGCAAGCGACATTCCGAAGAAACCTGTCGTAAAAGACTGCAGTTTTGTCCACCTTATTTCAATGCCGTTGCTGCACTACCATGTGAAATGCAGAAGTCGTAGTTTGGCCGTTCACGACAACGAATATTCATACCGGGTCTCTTCTTTAAAGGCGTGCCTGTTTAAATATATTTAATAACCTATAGCTATGATTTGCTTCGTATTTTTCGTCGTTGCGTATTGTAGCTGGTAGTAAGGCAGTCACTTTTCTTGCGTCACTTGCTTCGCTTGCGTAACGAAAAGTTTAGCTGTCGTTGGGGTGAGCCGACCGTACCGCTTGTGTCCAGTCGCAGAGAAAAAAACAATTTCCCACAAATGACTACATACACGCCGAATTAATGCCGCTAACGAACGCTACAATTAACACTCGGGTACCGTAATTCGGCGGAAGTGCGGAATGGCTGCGGGCAGCAACTATGAGTTGAAAATTGCGACTAAACCGCTGCAAAAACGTCCGGGCGGAGTAATGTTTGATGGGAAAACATCCGCGGTTGACAGGTCCAGAGGGAAAATGTTCGTCGCCCCTGTTGACAGTCTGCGAAGACTCGCTCGGCATCGTCCTGTTCAACGGTATCATCTCTCACCCTCTACGACGTACCATATAGCCACAATACATGCGTTACAGACTGACAACAGACGACAGACCCAATTTTGTACCATATACTCGACCGTAAGCACGTTACGCCAAAAACTTTGTACGCAAGGGCCCTCGCTGCATCGCATGCATTGCGTTAAGTAGAATGGACGCTTGAAAGTCTGCCGCATACATCGTTGCCTCGGGTATTGGCCGCGTTCGAGTTGCAAGAAAAGGAACTTTCACCGCCGTAGGCTGGCATCAAAAGCACTACAGGTGCAGGAGCCACACAGGTAGGCCTATACATTTTACGCATGTTCACAGATGATAATCTTTATGTATAGCGATGGGATAGGCAAATTCGGATAATCACATTAAACCATGAGCGCACTGATCTCTGGCCATCGACAGGATTTTTTTTCGGTGACCTACTGTGATGCTCTGGCTGTCGTCAGGCTGGTTTAATTTTCGACGAAGTGACCAATTAGCAAACGGTCAGTAATAGGGTGTTTACACGATCGAGCAAACATCGAGCAGCTAGCTCGACGTTTTATGGTAATTAGCATGCTAATTAGAAGGGCGGGCGGGTTGTAATTGGAAGGCCTACATGGTGTTTCATAAAAACCCCTTTTTGTTTTTTTCATAATTCACTCAAATGATGATCAATTTACACAATATTTGTATCAGTTGTAGCTGAAGAAATACTAATTCAAAATATTGCATCAAAATATGGCAGTTAATTAAATATTCTTTGCTAGACCTGACGTAATGCTAACGTCATAATGTGTCACGAATACAAACTGGATAGTCTCAACTGGGGCTGTCAGTTGCTACCCCGCTTCGATGGTGAGCTTAATCTGGTTCGCTAATGAAAAATGTTCATTGTGTCAGCACTAAGCAACATGGAAACATGAAATCAGGCGTCTTGCGATCCAAAAACGCAACCATTTTGCAAGCTCGATGTGCTAGTGCACTCCATGCTGTCTTGCTCGAACGCGTGAAAGTCCAACTATCCCCACAGACACGTAAATGCCATCGCTTTGCATATTTTTGTAACTGTAACTGTAAAACTTTAACAATTTGTCATGAATGAACCAAATTTTTCATCATTGAAGCAGGGTAGCAACTGACAGCACCAGTTGATACTATCCAGTCTGTACCCGTGACACATTATGACGTCAGCATCACGTCAGAATAGCAAAGAATATTTAATCAACTGCCATATTTTGTTGCAATATTTCGAATTAGTATTTCTTCAGCTACAACTGGCTCGACGAGTTGGCTCGACGAGCTGGCTATGTTAGCTGGACGAGTTAGCGCGATGTTTGCTCGACGTTTGCTCGATGTCTGCTCGTGTAAACGGGATATAACGGTATAGTGTCGCACTGACATATGTATGCCTACCGTATTTGAAGCGCTATAGCTATGACGGTTGTCGTCCGTCTGTCCGTCTGTCCGTCACGGATGTATTGTGGCTAAACGGTGCGAAATATGGCCAAGGTTGATCACTAATAAAAAATCGCATATCGGCTTTTAAGTGACATGAAAATAATATCAACAGTTTAAAAAAAAGTTTAAAATGGGTGTTTTTAGTGTAACTTTGAGAGTGTTAAAAAGTTGGAGCAGCTCCATGTTCAGTTGGCATTAAGCGGTGTATTGGTGCAACTTGCAGTAGGTCTCGCATATTATTCTGCAATGTTGATAACAAATAATTGACTCAATTTCAAGCTTTAATGTTGGAATATTTTATGTGCGTTCAGCAACATGGCAAACGACGTTAAGTTTGAACTTATTATTAACACGCCATTTCACAAGAAATGCAAAAAGTAGAATTATAAATCACACAAAATATGCACAAAAATGCGCAAATAAAAAAATGTAAAAGCTCAAAAAATATACGCATTGTTAAAGCTCTGTTAAAGCTGCTGTCTGACTGTCTACACGGTGTTTCATAAAAAGGCCCTTTTTCCATAATTCACTCAAATGATGACCAATTTGCATGAAATTTTTACCAGATGTAGCCGAAGTAATGCAAATCCAAAATATGTTAACAAAATAGGGTTGTTAATTAAATATTCTTTGCCATTGTGATGTAATGCTGACGTCATTATGTGCTGCGAGTACAAACTGGTTTGTCGCAACCAATACTGACAGTTGCTGAACAGCTGCCTTGCGTCGATGGTGGCAAACTGTTAAATTGTTACCATTGCAGACACAAAAAACCCCCAAAGCGATAACTTTCACACACTTGGGGGATAGCCTGACTTTTACACCTTCCAGCAAAACAGTGCACTAGCACACCGTGTGCGAAATGGTCAAGTTTTTGGGTCGCGAGATGCCTGATTTCATGATCCCATGTTGCCCTGAGATGACGTCACACTGCAAATACCTGGTATTTGCGACATTTGGCGGCCAGGAGCGCTGGCGTCAAGAATGGCGGCGACCATGGCTCAAAAATTTGACTAATTAAATTACTTTTTTCTAACAAATAAAGCACTTTAGCATGCAGCCGGCCTTACCAACGTATTCAGCTAGCACTGCGGCATTATATATTTGAATATTGTTTTTGGCGCTATTCCTCCTTTAATGCTGATACAATGAACATTTTTCATAAGTGAACCACACAAAGTTTATCATTGAAGCAGGGTAGCAACTGACAGCACCGGTAAGTTGAGACAAGCAAGTTTGTACTCACGACGCATTATGACGTCAGCGTTACGTCACGACTAGCAAAGAATATTAAACTAACGGCCATATTTTGTTGAAATGTTTCGTATTGATATTTCTTCAGCTACATCTGGTAAATTTTTTTGTAAATTGATCGCCATTTGAGTTAACTATGAAAAAAACAAAAAAGCGTTTTTTTACAAAACACCGTGTATTACACGCGTATAGCACAATACAATACAATGTAGGTTAAACTTTTTAAAAAATGCACGTGGCACCGCAGTTATTTCAGAGTCAGCCATGGGAAAACGTGGAAAACAGATGAGTCTTAACTGAGTTTGGTTTCAAGTGTTCGCAGACAGTGCGTTACGGGGTGTTTACACGATGAAGCAAACGTGAAGCAAACATGAAAAAAACTTACAGCACACGTCGTGCACGTGTATTTTCAATACATTTGCTTCATGTTTGCTTCATCGTGTAAACGCCCTATTAGACAATTAGTATGGGATTGCGTGGCAATTCACTCCTTTTTTAGACACTGAAAGTGCTGGAATAAGCCGAAAACTGTAAACTCCTATTGTTGCACATGAATATGTTTCAGTTAGAACAAAACCGCCGAATCTCAGAAATAAGCCATCAATCAGCCAATTAATCAACCAATCTATCACAAATGCATAAGTAAAATGCATGTTAGTCTTTTAAGCTTTTCAAAATTAGTTTGATTATGACGCACGTGTTTCGTGATATTAGCAGTAGAAGTGCATGTATACAATGCCTACTGTTCAGTTGAAAAAAATCACCGGAAAAGCATTATGCGTGTAATCCAGTTAAGTGTTATGTAAATTGTTGCGATAGCTTTAAGGAATATATTCACAAAACATGTACAAAAATTACTAAGCACAATAATGGCCTAATGAACAAAATGTTATTTGCCCACATGTCATCTCATTCGACTTACATGAAAAAACGTTTTATAAGAATGAACTATTTGTTTCATTGCCGGCAGGTTTGCTGCGAATGACAATTTTTTTTAATATCATTTATAACCGTTTTGACCACTAGATGTACAAATATTTCCCTAATCGAAATCGTTACACTGTTCCTTTTGAGGGTACGTGACGTCATCGATCAATGTGTGGCAAAGATTTGAACAAAAGTTTAGTGGCATATTTTTGTTGCTCACCGCGTACCATATCTATTTCGAAGACATGATGAAAACGAGGAAGCCAGAAAAAGGGCGGCAACAAAAACATTGCAACAATCAATGACTCTTCCAACTTATTCGAGACATTGCTGTTCATAACAGTTGCAGGTCGGTGTCATTGTCTTTTGGTTTATACCCCGTTTACACGATGATGCTGGCTCGACGAGCTGGCTCGATGTTTGCTCGATGTTTGCTTGATCGTGTAAACGGGGTAACAGTGGCGAAATGTTGTTCACAATAGTTTCACACTGAAACATTTAAACAATGGCGTCTGGTGCAGGACAGGTTAAAGCATTGGAGCAAAAGCGCTATTTTTGCGCAAGAATGACGTTCAGTCAGTCGCTGACGGTGCTAAAGAAAAAGCATTAAAAACTGGACTTTTATCTACGCTTGGCCAATTTGCCTACACCTGGGTTGCGATAAAGTCTCTCAAATTGTCAAAACAATCACCCGTCCACTGCATTCACCGATGTAGAGACGTCTGCGTGACTGGTCATACCACAGACACTGAGGATGGTCCAGACCTCCGTCAACACCGACAGACATCTCATGAGCACTGGACATTGACTGATCCATCACCAACAGTCGGTTGTGGTACCGATCGGCGACAAGAACGCGTCCTTCTCTGTCTACTGCCAGACCTCTTGTCTCACTTTTCTGCGTCAGTTCGGATCCCCACTCTCCACCGTAGCTACGGACCACAGCTCCGTCAACTCCCACTAAACAGACGCCATGCAATGAGCCATCGTCGATGATCAGAATTTGGCGGGTGGTAGGCAGCTGCACAGCATGCCAGGGATATCCGATATCAGCCTGCAGTCGGATGTTCTGCAGCAGAGTTCCGAGAGTCGTGAATATCTGCAACTTATGTTCCTCTCGACTCACAACGATCAGATTGTGATCAGCGTTTATTGACAGACCTGCTGGCCAGCGTGCCACGGACCACTTCACCACAGCATTGCTACCCGACAGCTCTACTCTGTGTACGCTGTGGCGGTCATAGTCGGATGCATAGAGACATTTATGGTGGAGACAGGCTGCTAAACCATAGCAGAAGTTACCGAGTCTAGGAACTGTGATGTGGCGCTGTAGTATGAAGATCTTGGCGTCGTAGACTTCAATCTTCTGCTGACTGTTGGCGCGAACAACGAACACGTCATCACCAAGTGACGTCACGCCGCCGACTTTATTACCTCCAGATATGACACGTATCGTACCTGGTGAACATACACAACGTAGTTTTGTATTAAGCCTGTACAAGCCTATACGATTGTTCTTTGCCATAGTATCGGCTTCAACTTGGCATGAGGCCTCGATACGAAGCCGCTCGCTAGCTATAATGATGCTGATGATGTGTCACCATGGTGACGACGGCTATATGACGTCACGGCCGATCGCAGTCCAAACTGAAACATTCCTGTTTTATAGAATAGATACAGCTGTGCATATAATCCGCATTTTACTAGGCTGGTCTTGTCTGTCCGTCCGGTAAAGAGACTCTTGACTTGAAAAAAGCGAAAGAAAACCAAAATTGGCGTGAACGTTTTTCTTCGCAGAAGTAAGCGTTTAGACAATTTTCAGCTCAATACATCAAAGATCAGTCACCGTGGGTCCAGAACTTCAATCAATTAATCAACTAGAGAAAGCACTCGGAGAGCGCAGGTACCTCCGCCAAGGCAAAGCTATTCGCCAAATGGCGTCACCATCTTCGCTTTGCCAGCGGTTCCCTTATGCCCCCTTTAACGC
>Ga0209367_1008161_pt1 | contig 14330 bp, 14 predicted proteins | sample WorMetLIZISLAND2_FD_187412 | JGI IMG/M metagenome (GOLD analysis project Ga0209367, IMG submission 187412) | Marine gutless worms symbiont microbial communities from Max Planck institute for Marine Microbiology, Germany - Olavius geniculatus... ... | reverse complement strand
ATTTTATGCTATGTTACCTTGTCTAAATTACATTTCTCTTCTGTTTTGCTATTGTATTATGTGCGTTTGTCACATATTTTATTAAATACTGTGTGTTACTGTTACTGTGTTGCATACTTTTGTCACTTGCAAAATGGTGGAAAGGGAAAGAAAGAAAGCAGAAGATTCATTGTACTCAGATAGAAGGGCAGGTGTGTTTGTATGTTGTGTTTAAGGTGAGAAGTGGCAGTCTAAGCCGCTGGCCGTGCAGCTGCATGGTCGCAGGGGTAACATTCACATGCCTATGACGATGTCATCGTCTGATCGTGGTGGCTATCGTGGTCGAGGCGACCGACGTCACTCCGGCCCATCAAGCTATAGCAGTTCAGCCACCACCAGCTATCATCATCATCATCAGTCGGCCAGCGGTGCAAATCACTTCGGCTCATACAGTGCCAGGGCTGGTAGTAGCGTCAGTGGTTATCATGGACGTGGTGGTAAGCCAATGAGTGGTCCACTGGCCCACCACTGGTCAGCTGATCGAGGTCGTGGTGGCTGGTACAGTCAGCGTGGAACACGGGGAGGAGTTTACCAGGGCAGGAGGACACCAGCTCGTGGTGGCAGTGGTGCTGGTTCTAACGGCGACTTCTCCACGGCACACAAGTACCACTCTTCCGTAAGTGCAGCCACTCTGCTGTCAAACTGTCGAAGTAAACGTAGCGTAAAGTCCTTCTCAAGTCATAAGGCGCATATGGTGGCGCTGCGTTTCTGTTTACTTAGCTCTGAACCAGTTTACACTGCCAGCCAGACTTCAGACAACAGATGGGCGACTAGTGCATTGCACGCTGTGCCTGTGTACATCCCACCTTGTCGCTGATAACCCAATGCACCTACCCATGGAGGATGGCCAGGCTGAGTTGACCTGGGTGACTAGTTTCATACCGAGATGGTTTGCTTGCAGACGGATGGCTACCTATCCAAGTACTACCCCGACCTGGCATTGGTCATTTTCGTTGATGTGACAGTGACGTTATCAGCGAAACCAGTCGTCAAACCATCACCACAATGAAATATTACACATCTTTGGTTCAGTGCTTTTTGCTGAACTATCAGTAAACTGATGCCATTCGATACACTAGCACTGTGTTTTTGATAATGTGTAGGGGCCACTGGCTTTATTATTTTGACGTATTCTGAGTAATTGTGTACTGTAGGTCCACGATAATTTGCGTCCTACCAGCCGGCACCATCGCTGCACATTTCATGGCCTCTGTTTAAATACAACCAGCCCGGACCCATGCCTACTGAAATGCAGCCGTCCGTCTCCACTCACCTTTGTTTATGCTTTAGCCTGGCTGTTTGCTTATGTGCTCGTTTTTTGTGTGTCATTTGTGATTGGTTTTACTTGTACCAGTCTTAAACAAAAGATATAATGTTATTAACATTCATTGGTAATTCAGTTTGATAATAATTTATTTTTATATATTCTTAATGCGTATTTTGTTCTTCTGCATCTCACCTTATATGGCCTCCAGCGTACAGACAATAGCCAATAGCAATACTGCCTTACTATATTCATCTTCACTAGATCTCTAACTACATCGTTAACATTAGCCATGTCATCATCATGTGAGTGCATTCTCATGACATCTTGTAGCAAATGTTTTTAGCCACGGGAATATGCTTGCTTGACTGTACTGTATATTTTCACGTGGTTCAGTCCAGTGGTGTCTTGCGCTATTGAAACAGTAAGCCTGTTGTAACTGACTGTATTTACTCAGGTTCAGCTGGCAGCTCGTGGCGCCTGTGCACAGTCGAGACCTCGTGGGTTCTACCACCGATCCACGTCGTCTGCATCATGAGGTTTTTCATCGTCAGAATGTTCCTCGTCTGCTGCATTTTGGAAACAAACGTTTGCTGTTGCTCGTTAGTCAGACTTGAATACCTACATTGGTTTGTTTACTTTACGCGAGTTTACTTTTTGTAAATCAGCACTAGCTGGAAGGTTAATTTTAGTCAGTGCAACGTGTTATTAGTATTCGTTCAGGTGTCTATTGTAGACTCAGACTGCAGATATGTTTTTTGCTTGTGCAGTCATTCTTCTGTGATTTTACGTAGGTCAGATTTTAGTTCTTGGTATTAACTGCATTGGCCTTTGATGTCTTCTTTATGTTGATTGCTGTACTGAGATATTGTTTCCAGTGTGTTTTTTTTGTTTTTTCGTTGTTTAAATTTGCTAGTTCTTTTTCTACTTGGTGTTTAGTTGCTATTGGTAAATGTTTTCTGTTGCTATACACTTGTATGATGTGGTGCTTATGATATGCTCTTTGTGACCTGACAGCTTCTGTTCAGTAGAAATTGGCATGTACTCTTGTGCATCTCATGTATCTATTTTTCATAGTTCCTAATTTTTAGTTTTTTTAGCCTGGGCAGTAATTCCCAATATATAGAAATAATGCTCAAAAGGCTTATGACATTTTCTGTGTGCTAGTCATGTATTTTTGGTTTATGCTGTACAGAAATACATAATTGCTAATGGAACTTGTTGCTTTTGTTCCGATAAGTGAATCCGCTTTTTCTCGAGTAACAGTTTTTGTCATTGAAGTTTGTGTTTATTCTTGTGTCATGTGTGATCTGATTCTGACATCTGTGTTGAGTGTGAAAAATTGTGTTTAATGTGATTGCTGCTGCGTTTTATGTCAATTGTTTTTAATTTGTCATTTGGCGGTCAACTGTTTGTATATATTGTAAACTTTTTGTCTTTTTCTTGTTTATAATTTCTCTGCTTCTCATTGAGAAACTCTATCAGTATTTTTATCTCGTGGAAGTTACCTTTCGTGTAATTTTGTATTGTTGGTTTTAAAAGCCATGATTTTGGTTCAGTGATACTTCTGATGAAGAGAATGTGATATTTTTGTTCCAGTACATGAATGTGATTTTTATCTGACAGTTTTTGTCAGTAGAAATTTTGTGTTTATAAGCATTTACGTACGTACAGTGTTCTTGTTGAGCTGTGAACTGACAGTTGTGTAATGGGTCTGAAAATCTAGAAATGCAGGTCCACACTCGTCCTGAAATTTATGAAATTTGAATACAGTCCGTAAATATCTGTAAAAAATCACATTTGTCTCAAAAATCCTCAAAAACTTGCAAAATTAAAAGTATTCCCCTGGCAGACATAATGATAGGTATGACGTTCTTGTATTTCAGTAGATTTGTCCTATTTTCAGTGGCGACCCTGCGGTGGGCTTGTGAGCCTTGAAGGCTGTTTCCAGTTGAAGAAATGTCAGTTTGTAAGTTTTTCACACTTTTGTATACTGGATCAACTGAGTGGAATATGTCCAAATAAACATTGTGAATTTTTATGTGTGACAGCAGCTACTGCTTTAGCATCTCTTAGCCATCGCAGTTCTGTCTGTTCGTCCGTCTGTCTGTCACACGGGTGGATCAGTAAAAAACGGTGCAAGCTAAAATCATAAAATCTGAGTGCAGTAGTACCATGGGTTACAGTATTGCAGTGTGACGGGGAGACGTTCGTTTGTGTGATTCAGTCCTTTTTAGTTGATCCCTCTTGCGTGAGTGGTTTTCGTATATTGTCAGTCTGACGACCATTTAGCTTAGTTTATGGTTTTAATTTGTGGCTTTTGATATTTTCATCATGGGAATTATCCTGTTGGCATTTGTGTCGAGTTCTATGGCTGATAGAATTCCAGTGCATTTGTGTGTTCTTTTATTTTTCTGTGCATGTTGTTTCAAGAAAGCACATTTCATTTGTTTACAACTCGAGTTCACTTTTTGTCATTCAACAACAGTTTGCTGGAAAATTCAAACAAGGCCTGGCCTTGCACAGAATAAGTTTACTTGGTAAACAGTTACATGTTATTTTGATATTATTCATTTTGAAAGGAGAAAGTGCACGTGAAAATTATACTGGACCAACGTTAGTTAGTGGCGTTCACATCCTCAGCAGAATCATGGATTCCGGGAATTTATTTCCTGTGTCATTGTGGGCTGTCCAAATAGGCTGCATTACGGGATCCTCATTCGAAAAGATAAAGGGTTAGTGTGAACGTTTCTCAGGGCAGGGTTAACCAGTATGCTATCTTAATCAGTCACAAGTTAAGGTTTGGAGTTGTGTTGAGTCTAATTTTTATTGGCGATTGCTGGGAGACGTACGTGTATTTTTTACAAACTGAAAAATAATTTTGCACTAAGGTTTACACTCAACCCAATATAGTGGATGCTTGGATCTAACTGGATTAGGTCCCTATTATTCTGTGCAGAATGTGGGCTGTGACCAGGAATGTTAGGCATATGGATTGGATTGGATGTGGGTCAGCATTCACGTCATCATCATGGATTGGGTCAAAAAGTTGATGGATTGGATTGGATTAGATTTAGAAAATTGGACCCACGTCCAACTCAGTGTACATTTAGTCTTGGCCTTGTTAACATCCCTGGCTGTGACTGGCGTGAGAACACAAAACATCTCACTAATAACATTTCATGAAGTACACACGACTTTCACTAAACGTGCTAAACACTTTCAATGTATCGAAGTCTGCCATATTCAGTTTGGGTTGACATCTCGATTGTGTTCAAGTGCGTACACTTGAACGATGCGAAATAAACTTTTAAGAAAACCGTCAGCAGAAACAACCACAGTCCACAGACGACATCAGCCCTAAACGACTGCACATTAGCAGCACCTAATACAGTCAACAGCAGAAGCAGCCGGCATTAATACCCGAATTACACGTAAACTAGCCGCAAGTTACGTTGATAAATGATTTTACAACAGTGATACGAGTTACGTCAGTGTGCAGTGCATAAAATGCAGAATACGTCAAATTACAACGAAAAAAATGTGTTTAACCGGACCATTTATCAGAGCTATAAGTTACTCCAGATAGGCGGTCTCGTAGAAGTAAACTTTAGGAAAATGTGGCAGGACTTTGTTAGCCTGTTAGGCTTTTACGCTAAACCAAATGACGAAGAAACACTGGAGGATAGGCTAACGAAAAGACAGATGCAAAATAAAAACCAACGAAAGTAGACAAATACGAAAAAGGTCCAACATATAAGTGAATGCAGAGCGCACACTGAGTGCTGTGGGAGCTGGAGCGCTGATGATGCCATAGTTCTAGGGGTGGCTTCATTATCATCGTTTCTCAGGTCCAAAAGACACTTGGGAAAATTGATACTAAAACTAGTACTAAAATTCCTGATATTTGAAACTTTTCCTCAAATGTCCTGAAGTAAGCAGATTTTTCCTGAAATTCTGAAAATCTAGCAAAATTTTTTTTAAAAACGTGCGCACAGATCGGACGCTGGGTATCACACGCAGAATTTTTGTAAACCTACATTCATCTGCACTTGTACTTACTGGAGCAATAAGGCTCTAAATTGTCTTGATAAAATTGCTCTGCACATTTTTGAGGGTTTTTGTGTCCTACAAAAGTTATAGAGCAGATGAAGGCCTGATTGTGGAAAAAGACCGATCCTGAAGTACAAGAAAAGTACAAGAACAGCTCACTAAATTATTGATCAGGGTAAGAGGAATGACGGTCCACATGACGGATGGTGACGGCTGGTAAAACATACGGCGGCAGGGTATTAGGAATTGTAGATCGGCGGCTTGACAGTTCGCAGTGTTCACTGAGTACGACTGGCAGCTATGACTGGCGGACGCATATATGGGCTGGTCATGCTCTCGAACGACGCCACGAGCTGCCGCAGAGATAAACTGATTTCTTCCAAATCATCCGCAGCATTACTAGTCCCTTCACCTTGCTGCTGTTGCTGCTGCTGATGATGACGCTTTTCTTCTGCCTCGGTGTCATCACATTCATCATCATCGTGAAGAGAAATAGAAGACGGATCGTGATGACCGGCTGATAGGCTGCTCTGCTCAGGCGCAGTTGTTTTCCCGCTACACGGCGATGCTCTGACGTCATCAGGTGATTTAGTATTCTCGTTGTCGTTCTCGTTTCTCGTTGTTTCCTGGCTGCGGTCGTCTGCAGGTGATGAGACTTGTCGATCAGGTAGATCCAGGCCGTCTCTCCCCAGCGTCGAATCCTTGGCACGCGAGTCTACACTCGGGTAGGTCTGGTCGAGGGTCGTGTTTCCCCGCGTTGCTGCTGCCTGCAGTGCCTTGTCCAAGCTAGGGTAGATCTCGTGATAGTGCCACAGAGTGTCGAGTGCCGGCTGGGTCTCGCTGTGTTGCGGTCGCTGCGCGGCAAACATAGGTCTGCGCTCGTCGACGACGAGCAGCGGCAGCTCGGAGAAGGTGACGTGACGTCCGGGCGGCGGTGTGCGCTTGGAAGCGTTGCCGGCACGCCTCAGCGCGGGCACGGGCAGCGCGTCAGTGCCGGCGTCCAGCTGGACTGAGCCGGTGATGACATCGTGTCTGTCTGAACCAGGTCGAGGTGATCTGTGACGCACCGTCACACGCACGTGGCAGATCGTCTGCGGCGCCGGTGCTGACGTCGTCAACTGGCGTCGTTCTCCACGGACCACCCTGTCCAAACTGCGAGTACCGGAGTCCAACGGCGCTCCTGCATTGCCAGGGGTCGTCTCCTCAACCCTAGACCAGTTCCTGGCGATCATTCGACTTGAGTCACCTGCCTGCTGGCTCGGCTGACTGCCTCGGACACCAAGCGGTTTAGACCAAGACTGGACGAGACCTTCGGGAATAACATTTCGCTGACGCGTCCACGTCTTGAGCCCATAGGTCGCAGCAGTTTTACAGCGGTCCTCGTCTCTGCGCGGGTGAAGTGCTGGAGGCGAATCGTCGCCGATGAAATAAACTGGTCGACGACTTCTGACATCAGACTGCCCCGCCGCCGGCCAAGCGTCCGATACAGCATCTTACACACGACACAACACAAACGTTCTCTGAGAACATACTGCTGTAGGCTGCATACAGGTTGCTCTAAGTTACATGCCGGCAAGCTTCATTGTGTTATTTTTTATCCAGCACAGCATAAATAACAGTAGCTTACACGAATCGTGTACACGTAATGTGAATTTTTGAAAAGCTAGGCCCTAAATACATTTATATTTATAGCGCCTATTGTCGCGAGCGAATCAGAGTCGAACATGGACTTGAACTAATCAGGCTAAAATTAGTATAACAGAAATAAAGGTATTGAAAGATTGTTAGCATAGCAGCAGTTATGATACCGTTTTCTTGTGGAGGGGTGGGCAGCTGTATGACGGCCTGTGTCGTCATCTGATCGTCCTGCGTGAGCTCGTACTCCCGTCGAAACTCACAACAAGATCTGCTCATGGACGGACCTGTGACGCCGTGCAGATGGGTGGAAGTGTAAGGCGGGATAGCTGAGGGTCGTACTGACGGCAGGCGTTGACCACGTGGTTGCTGATGGACCGGCCGCTCGCTGACGTACCAATAGCGGCGCAGGTTGTCCACCTCTATAGCTTGTTCGACGTCAGGCAGCGCGACAATTGGTCGGCGACGATCTAACGATGAAGTCAACTGCCTCGTCTTCTTTCAACAAAACAGCGTCGTCGATGGTTAAAGTAAGGGGCCGAGGTGCTCGCTTAACGGCCATGCCGCCAATTTCTGTGTACTACAGTAATTGTGGAAAAAAATAGTGACCCTCTGGGTCAGTATTATATGTCAGCGTGTAAAAAACAACACATCAACATCATCCATTCGCCAAAATACAAGCACATAAAATGACAAAACACAGCTAACAAGATACACTAGGCTCAAAAGAGCGCTCTGCGGTAGCCTTAACACTAAGTTATACGATATCCTTCGTCACATGAAAATAATAATAGTTCACGTGAGATTGTATTAGCCTACCAGTAAATATAAAAGCAAAATGGCATTACGCATATAACGTAGTAGAATTTGGATACACAGAAAAATCGACACTATTAAATGAACCCGCCAAAGTTGACATAGAGTAGAATTAACCGTAAACGTTGAAGAAAGATTGAAGATTCAATACATTAATACATAATTGTTTAATTAATTGTCTGATCGATGCTATCATCGAGTTGTCACTGACAGCTTACCAGTGCAGACTGTTCTGGTGCAAAGTAGTCAGTTCGCGGACAGCCTGTCACTGTGAACACTTTGACAGCAGCCGGCAGCCTTTGTTTGCCACTGGTCGTTGATGACGCTCGCTGTACTTTGTTTGGCTCGAGGTTTTCTTTCGTCTCAGATCGCTCCAGCGTGAATTCTTCAGTGTCTTTGTGCCGGCTGCGTTCTAAACGGTGGGTTACACAATAGTACTGTCTTCTTCTAAATGTGCAGCATTGTAACTTTATGGTGAAATCTGTATTGTGTGCACTGCATATACGTCTGGTTTGCGTAATAAACTCTTACTTACCAAATGCAACAAGCTCGATTTCGCACACTAACAATGATACGCATAGTTATCTGCTGTTGTTTGACAGACTCAGCTTAGCAGGACAGCAAACGACTAGGCTACAGAATTACTACAGCACAGCGTTAATAGCAAATACAGATGTCGACAGAAATACAATAGTGATACGAACACTATACCATAATCAAAACAGAAACATAAAAATAAGTTAAAATGTCGACATTAGGCCTAATGCCGACATAATGCGCAGCCGTCCGCTTAGTTCATACCCTGTCCTGCGCCCCCTAACCGGGGCCTTAACCCCGACCCCTTTTGAACTGACAACTGGCACACCAGGTACTCCTGCGTTGGGCGACGTTCTCAGCAATTTTAGCTTCTTTACGTTTTTGTTCATTTTCGAGTTACGAACGGTAAGACGGACAAAATTCATAACGCAGCCTATCAAGACTCGTAACGTGAGTCAAACAGACCGACAGTAGTCATCTGAGTAACGAAATAAAGTCCGATGAGAACGAACGAACGATAAGTTTTACCTTGCCGAAAGTGGTCAGTAAGCTTATTCGAAACTTGAGTCAAAGGCCGCGTGCCGGTGTCGATGACGTTTATCACAGGTTGGCTGGTAGACAGTGCGTCGGAGCTGTCCACGACCGCGCGGTTTAGCTGCGGACAACAAACATCACCCTCGACGAACGGCGAGCTGCCAGCCAGCAGTGTCCGTGCAGTCACCGGGGCGGGGGTTTTGTCGACGTCGACCATGTCCTGCCTGTACTTTGACGACGACGACTGCCATGCGTCACGTTCCAACGCTGCTTGGCTTACATTCTGCGATATACTCGTTACCTGAAATCAGGGTTCACGTACGGTTAGTCATTAGACAGGCGGTAGCGGTGCTTTTTTATGCGCGAAAGCAGTTACTGCTTTCAGCGCGTCTTAGCCAATGCAATTCTGTCTGTCTGTCCGTCCGTCTGTTCGTCTGTCCGTCACACGGGTGGATCAGTCAAGAACGGTGCAAGCTAGAATCACCAAATTTCACCTTCGGCTGCCTGGAAGACTCTAGTTTCAGGAACTGTAAAGCTTTTCCATAAATTCGAAGGAGGTCACCCCGAACGAAGGCGCTAAATAAGAGGGGGTGGGAAAAATTTGCGATTTTAGCCAATAAGTCGCTGTATCTCAGTAACGGTGCGAGATAGGGCCTAGATTACTATTAATCACCAACAGGAAGTCGTACACTGGCTCTCGATTGGCGCTGAATTTAATGAGCTTGAACGCCAAAATAGGGGATTTTATGGATTTTTCGGCGATTTCGGGCAGCGAGACACATTTCAAGAGCGAATTGCGCCGAAACCAATTAAGATAGACATGGACAAGCTGCATATGAAATTTTCAGCATTGAACGTAGACTTCAACGGTTTAAGTCTCGATTTTTTAGGTTCAAGGAAACCTGAGCACGAGCGCATCAAAGAACGGTACCCCCGTAAAAGTCGCTATTTTTCCGATGTTGGCCAGTCGCATCGTTCGTGAAAATGGTTGCAGATAAGCATGGGCATGCTATAGGCTTTCGCGCGTCTCGTGAGCATTAGTTCAAATTTCTTGTTATTATTAGCTCATCGCCGACCATTTGCAAACAATCTAGCTTGAACTGGTTGTTAGCCTATAGTGTGCTTGGGTCAACTCAGCCTTCTACTCTGAGCGGAACGGGAAATAGCTTACGTTATACGGGGTCAAAGCCTAGTGTTGCCGATTCAGGCGGTAGTATGTCTGCATTCCTGCACCGCGGATCAGGCGGAACGCTGGCATGACCGCATAGTGCGCTGCGGTATCATTAGCTCATGCCAATCAGCTGCCACTTCTGAGATCGTAAAGTGCTTGTGGTCAAGGGGTCTAAACAGTGAAACATCACTACAGCATAGCTACAGCGCAATGCAGTTATCAGTTGCAGTTATCAGCAAAGACTAAGTAAGCCTATGAGATACAGTGTACTGTACAGTAACCGCAATGAAATTATGCGAACAACGGCAGCTGTATTTAATGCAATGAGGACAAGGAAGCGCGCCTTCTCAGTCTGCGTGCGGTCCACATTTTTTAAACCCGATTCCTCCCCACACCAGAAACCTTCATTCTGGTCCGGCTTTTTTGCTAAGCTTTCACAACTCATCTCTTTCCGCAACTAAGACATTGCAATGCACAGCCTGCCGTCATCGACGTGGACATGGTACTATAGCATTTATACAGTATATGACTGTGATAAAATATAGAACTGCTAAAGGCGCGTACAGAGCGACGGAACTGAACTGAACTGACACGATTTAATTTTTGATGAACTGACCAGTGGGCAAACAGGGCGAGCCTATTTGTCATTGGTTGACGCGAACATGAATATAGTCACAAAGGCCACCGACGCCGTTAGACGGTGCCTACTGTAATGCATTTCTGCTTGCCCACTGGTCAGTTCGTCAAAAAGTAAACCATGTCAGTTCAGTTCAGTTTCGTTCAGTTCGGTCACGTCGCTCTGTACGCGCCTTTACACTGCGCGGTGATGCCGGTCCAGGCTGCGGCGGCGGCTGCTGCTGCTGCTGTTGATGGTGTATTTTGTGCAAGACGTAGTCGTAGTCGTTGGTCGGAGACGCATCATCATCACCATCGTCATCAGTCATCTGTGTTGAGGTCTGCCTCAGGGTTACGCCGCTGCCAGTACTGTAGTCCACACTGGTCAAGCCATCGTCAGGTCGCTGGTGGTCGACCACAATCTCAGGCAGTAGACACTCGCGACTCCGTGCCACGTCTGTCACAACGCACACGTCCACAAACGGTTATTTTAATATTTGTGTTTACAATAAAAAGTTTTAGCCGTTGATATTTTGGCAACTTTTTTGTTGATAAGCGTTGTACACTGTCAGTGTGAAAATAACGGTATTTAAATTAACTGTGTACAAAAAAAACTTCATGCAAGTTGCAACTGGCAAAGTTATGGCATACTTTGTAGCCTGCTTAAATGCGTTCACTAATAACTGTCTTAAGTGATGACAAACAGCTGATGAATATAAGAAAGTTGTGTTCTCGAAGCATTGGATTTAGGTCATATTACTCAGCAGCACATTGACAGGTTACTGTATGTCGCCATTAACAAGTGTAGATCTATAAATTGCTGTCGAATTACTCTTTTTCATGATGAAGATGCTATTAGTGGGGTGTTTACACGTCCAGCAAACGTCCAGCAAACTTCCAGCAAATGTATTCAAAATACACGTGCTGATGCTGGACGTTTGCTGGATCGTATAAACAACCTATAGAGGTCACAGAGTCAATGCATTTAAAAGAAAGTTAGACCTTCATTTAAAATTCAACAATGGAATAAAGGGATGTATATAAGCCTCCAACTTTATTATAATTTTGTACTTTATATATGTAGGCCTATGTACTTTTTACGCGCGACAGCTATGCTTCGCACGTCTTAGCCATAGCCTGGACGACTGTCCATCCGTCTGTCAGTCCGTCTGTCACACACTTGAGCCTTATCAAAACGGTGCAAGCTAGGATCACCAAATCTTCACTGTGGGCTGCCATAAGGACTCTTAGTTATTCTTGACAAAATTTCATGCTCCTGAGTAAAGGGGTTCCCCTCAAACGAGGACGTCAAAGAGGGGTACCCCACCTAGAAAAAAAACGTTATTTTGCCGCTATTGGCTCGTCTAGTGTGAAAACGGTTGCAGATAAGTACAGACAAATTGCCTATCATAACAAGCACTGGACAAGGGCTTTTTAGTTTTATCAACATCGATGAACGTGAACGATCCTGAACCCCCAAAAGAGGAGTTTTTAGTAAATTTTTCGCTATTTTTGGCTGCAGCCCACATTTCAAGAGTAAATTGCAACGAAATGCCCGAAGAAAGCACCAGTCAAGCACCAAGAATGCACCAAGACAACCTGCACATGAAATTTTCAGCATCAAACATAGATTTTTAGTAGTTTAAGTCCCAACCCCCTAAGTTCAAGGAGGCCTGCGCACACGATCGTTAAAAAGGAGTGCCCCTCTAAAATTGGTTATTTTATCGATATTGGCTCGTCTAGCGTGAACACAGTTGCAGATAGGCATAGACATGCTGCTTATCATAACAAGCACTGGTGACTAGCTTACCTCGATGACCTTAAACGACTTTGAACCCCCAAAATAAGGGGTGATAGTGCGCGTTAGTGATTTTTTGCGATTTTCGGCTGCGGTGCACACTTCAAGGGTGAATTGCGACAAAATGACTGAAGTTAGACCAAATGCGAACAGGAACTGCTAAGGCTGTCGCGCGTCTCATGAGCTTTGCTCAAATTACTTGTTTATACTAGCGATGTTTCAAGTTGAAGTTAAAGCTCATACCAGTAGCAAGCGGCTGAGGCTGTGTGTCGCAGGTCTGGTCAGTCTGTGCCTCATGCTGTTGGTGATGATCCTCTAGGTCGCTGTCGTTGTCCATGCCGACCAGTGTCTGTAGTGCAGTCATCGTGTCGGCGAACGGCTCCCAGCCGAAGCGACGACACCGCTGACGCACGAACTCGCGCCGTCTAAGCGCCCGGTCCCTGGACGTGATCTGTCTGAGCAGCGCCTGATAGCGAGGAACACTTTCTACAGTCCTCCCCCAGCTACGAGCAGCGTCAGCAGTGTCCTTGCACCACCGCGACACACCACCGCCACCGACGCCACTTACCTGGCGCTTCCAGTCCGACCGACTGAACGCACCGCCCGACGACACCTGCTTCACCGTCCACGGATCATGTAATTGTAATAACACACGTCAGCAGGATCTGTATAATATGAACTAACTCTCTTTATAGCACTAGTTTGCATTACATGTACTCAGACCACTTAGAAAACACTGATTGATTGACTGAGGCTAAGTTATAATAATTAAAAAGTAGTAGGCATACAAAATGTTAAAAAGCTTTCTATAAAAAGTGGAAAAATGTTTTTACACAGTGAACAAACGTGACTATCTTCATTCTTGATGTGTTGACTAAATCTAAATTCTACGACACTGGTACACGGTCAAACGGTTAAAACGTTTTTTGTTAAACTTTAAAAAAATTTCAGCTATTTACGGTTTGTCACTGTAAACGTCACGTCGTCACATTGTATTTCATCATCTTATAATTTTATCTAATCGCCCATGCACGTGTGAGCGAGGTCGTTTACCGATGTCGTCAGCGCACTGTCGTGGTGCGTGTCTCGTGGATCGTGGAACGGGTCGCTGAGACGTCGTCTAGCTCGCCCTGATCTTGTAGCGCGAGTTCTTCGACCGCGCTTCTCGCTCCACGACAGACTGATGAACCGACAGCCGCGTCTGAACGCCGTCTCAGTCTTCACTCCGCCTGCACCAATATATTTCGCAATGTATTTCGCACAAGAGCAACAAAAAAAGTTCAGTAACACAAACGCCAGACTGACGGACAAAGGAATTACACGTTAGATACAGAAACCAAGAAGCCCAGCTGTCACTAGGATAGCCGATCATACTAGTTTTCCTTGACCTTCAAGGACATCCAAGGTTAACGATTTCCATCTCATCTGACAGGGCGTATGACACTTCCTATTAGTGATTAATAGTAACTTTGGTCGTATCTCTCACCGTTTCCGAGATATGGCCAGTTTTCTGTTGAAAACGCACATTTTTCCTACCCCCATTCAATCTCATTCAGTAATGTCCTCATTAGACAACATTTGGAAACATAAACGACTATCTCTCCCTATTAAACTCCGCGTTTACCTTGCCCTGGTACATACAGTCAGTGCTCCTATACGAGTCCGAAACTTGGACCCTCACAGTGGCAGACAGCAAAACACTACACTGTGTCTCAAAAAAAAGCATGTGACTACATTTTTTGCAATAACTGGAACAATGAATGTCCGATTATAATAATTTTTGGCACACTTATTAATGAGACTATATGTCATCGAATGGTGGTTTCATTTCCCACCTCATCTATTTAGTGCAACTGTCTTACCTTGGG
>Ga0209367_1008160_pt1 | contig 14334 bp, 8 predicted proteins | sample WorMetLIZISLAND2_FD_187412 | JGI IMG/M metagenome (GOLD analysis project Ga0209367, IMG submission 187412) | Marine gutless worms symbiont microbial communities from Max Planck institute for Marine Microbiology, Germany - Olavius geniculatus... ... | reverse complement strand
CCTTCAATGTTTGACAATCAAATTTTACAGATTTTGACACAAAAGTGCAGCCCGTGCCAAAAAATTCACGGCAAATCACGGCAAACGCTAAAATTCACGGCAAGCGCCAAAATTCACGGCTTCCATGAATTCGTGATTTTCGTCTAGCCCTAATATTCATCACGTTTATAGGCTAAACTCATGACGTCATCATGGACCATCATGGCGGCGCGTTTTCTACGTCGTTTTCATAGATCGTCGACTTCAAAGGTAAATTTTTCCGTGTTGACAAAACGCTGGGCGCCGATATTACTGTCAAAGTTATCAGAAAATTCTGCACTTTTAGGAAAATGGATAAAATGTATACATTAACTTTGGCGTCCACGGACCTTTAAGCCAATACCAAGCTATACTACTTGGTGACAGAGGCGCATGCCCATGGTTGTTATGGTGTTACCTGGTAGTGGAACTCGCAACCTCATGATCACGAGTTCAATGCCCTAATCATTGCAACAGAGAGTCGCATTATTCATTATCACAATCAATATGCGTCGACATCTGGCACTGTATTGCAGTGACTGTTACAGCCCAAATTCCATCATGCCAACTTTCAGTGAAACTCCCTCAAAAGGATGCCACGGAAAAGTTTCAAACAATCTCAACATGTCAAGATGATTGCAACAAAGTCCGTGACTGACAAGTCTGCAACGAATCTGTTTATGTTGCTCTAATTGAATTTAGCCCATGACAAAGCTCGTGGAAAGTCGGAGACAAATCACTTGTCCGCAACAAAGTCCACACACTTTGCTGTAAAGTCGGCATAATGAAATTTGGGCTTATGTGGTGATAAGAAAGAGATGCAACATTCAGCTGGTTAACTCGAAAGCAACTCAACTTAAGACACCTGTCAGGTTACACCGTTCAAGAACATGGATGTGTTAGAAAAAATATGTTGGCTCAGTGATGACATACGAGGGTCATTCAATAAATAAGCTTACAAAATGGCACAATTCCACCAGTTTTTAAAATCGGAAAAATCGGAAATATAATTTTTGTTGGGAATTTAATTCTGAACATACGTGAAATTTTTTGTTGATGCTGACGTTATTATTGTGATGTTATCTGTTAACAGAACACAGTCTATTTGTGTATTATTGTCTCCATCAGTAATCTAACATAACTCACAAGTGACAACCAACGTAAGAGCAAAAAAAGAATAAACTTTGCAAGTTAGTGTCACACCGTTAAACGTTAAACATTATTGTTTCATTTTTCAACATACCATCCAAGTATGTTCAAACATTTTGTCCCATCTGGCAACAAGTTTCTGAATGCCCAATGCAAAGAACGATTCACGCTGCTGTCCAAGCCACTGACAAACGACTGATTGCACCTTGGAACTGATGCAAATTTCTGCCCACCTAGCATTTTTTTACGCCAAACTTGTACTGTTGGCTTGGCAAAACACTTGTCACCATACACTGGATGCATCACAGAGTGAATCTGACTTGCATTAATTCTTTTTGCCCACAAAACAATAATAACGGCACACTATTCATTACGGGACAATTTCAGTGCGAACGTCGCCACATTCAATGTCTATAAATGATGTCACAGTGACGTCATCTTAATGGAACTCACAGGTGGCACTCCGAATAAAATTCCCTACAAAAAGTGCATTTCAGATTTTTTCTACTTTACGAATTAATGAAATGGCACCATTTTGTAAACTTATTTATCGAACGACCCCAGTATTATGCGGACATCTGCCAAGCTACAAACTGCACAGCCTTTAACCTATTGTGGATGAGAGAAAAAATAAACACAAATTTCTTAAGTGAACAGCAAATTTAGGTAAACAGCAGTTGATGTATGTTATTATGCAACAGCAGGGATTGCCGTTTGAAAATGAGAGGCAATGGAAAAATTGATCGCACCGCAAAGGGTAAGCGATCAATAGGCGATCGATTATGACGGGGACATATACACTGTAGAATGTAAACGCCAAAATCGGGGCATCTGTCTCCGATCAGCAACAGGAAACAACTGCCCCCAAGTCGCACAAACCCCTTGAAAATCACTGAGCATGGCCAAGAAACAGGCGATCGATTTTTTAATCGCCTGGTGGAAGTTTAAGCAATCAATTTAGGCGATCGACCGATCCATCACCTCAAATTGGCAAGCCTTGTGCAACAGTATATCCAGTATCCTCCAAGTTTGATGCATAAACAACGCGAGGCAAAAATAGTGAATTACAAAGTGAATGAGAGCAAAATCATCCAGCAGGAGTTTGGCAATTATCATCCAGATCCGAATCTGTAAAATGCTTTCAAGTTCTGAGAGCATTTGCTTACTATCAAAAGTTGCACCAAGACAAACAGCAAGAGAAAGTCCATAAATTAGAATCACAGCATGGCACAAATAATTTAAAACTTAATAACACTTTACACCAAATTACAAGTTAAAACTAAGTATATGTATATCAGCAAAAACGAGCAGCTGAACTTTCTTTGCACAGATCACTGCATGGACACAATTCAACAGCAGTGAAAAAATGCATTAAATAGAAGCTTGCTTTACTGCAGTTAACCAAAAAAAACTATATCTTAACAATGCAAAGCTGCAAAAAGTCAACATAGAAGTTGAGCAGCATATTAATAATACAAACTTTACTAAACATACATATATTACATTAAAATGACAGAAAACACATACATAAAATATCATCAATATGAAACATTTCCAACGACGTCTACTGCCAATCTTCCAGCGGGTTAGACTAACATGTCCACGTGTTGTTCAAACATTCATCGATTCATCATCCTTGTGATTGCTGTTCACACACAATTTATTATAACATTATTTGCTGCAGAAGAAAGTGCAAACTACAATCCCTGCCGAGCACTAAAGCCCACAGAGTGGATCTGATCTCCATTTTTTATCCCTCAGCCAGACACCAGTTTAGACTGTAAGACAATGGATAGGAGGCTAGCATCATGCAGTTTGATTGTTAATGTTCCCACTTTCGCTGGTATTCATTGTACCTATAAGGGTCAGGCAGACATGGCCAGACGAAGCTGATCTTGGTGGCAAGCTATATATGCCGACAACGTACACTTGCCTGCAGACAGTCACCCATACAGGTACCAAAAAGCCTGAAGTTGACAATAAAAAAGCAGAGACCAAGATTAGGCAAAAATACACATCATGTTGATAGTATTGGTCGATGCACTAACTGGTTTATATTTTTCATTTTCTTGCACTAGAGAATGACAAAGTCTTGCTAGTGCACCCGCACCGGGAATGGGGGTCCTCCTTACTATTTTTTTCAAAAGGGGGGGTCAAAAACTGGCCAAAATTTCACATATATGTGCCTATAACTTAGGGGGTAAAGGGAGTGACCCTACAAAACATTGCCACACGATGTGCCATAAGGTAGGCACTATCACTTATGTGCAACTTCTGGGGGGACTGCCCCCATAATATTTGGGAGGGCAAAAAACATCCAGAATTTGGCACGCTTTAGGACAACTTTTGATTTTGACCACGAATATCTCCGGAACCGGTCGAGAAATCGAAAATTGGAAACAAACTTGATCGACAGCAATCCCTAAAAAATTTAGCAAAAACTCGATGAACTTCGGTCCACTAACATAAAAAGTTCTAGGCGTGGATGTTGACCCACCATAAGTCGACAATGCGCATTCTGCATATATGCTAATGCATTTGAGTTCAGGCCACGTGACTTTGCTACCAAGAAAATTTCCACCCACTAATCGAACATACGGCACCGGGTAGACTCACGTTGAGCTTTGCCCCAAATTCCTAGTTTTTTTAAAGTCTTTCATACTGTTGCTTCGACATGAAGACTAGCCCATCATTTTGCACCTTTACTTCTTTACAATGGCCTCTAATTTTTGATAGAAGCAGCAGGCAAAACAAATAAATGTCAATTTTTCACAGTTTTTTTTATCCATTAGGCCTATTATGTTGAAGTTTCAAACTAATACAGGCAGTATACTCACAATTAAGTGCTAAATTCAAATTGATGAACTAATCACAAAGATTTCATCTAATGAGTGTATATAACAAAGAGCATTTTCATCAAAACTAACCCACAGCTAACATAATAACATGACTTTACAAAAACATACAAGTTACATACTTTTAATGTTAGTAATTATTAACATTTTTAATTGCTAACTTTTGAAAAATTTAAAGATAAATCAATCTTTAGTTTCAATTAAGAACCAAACTCTGATCATTGTCTAGGAACACATAGACCCTTACTATTTTACTTAGTTACTCAGAAAACAGCTATCACAAATGCAGCAGAACACAATCAGTGAATATTTTTACATTGTGTAACTTACAATGTCGTCTTCATAATGTGACGTAATCAAAAACATAATGGTTAGTATTTTCTAGTCATAAATCTCTAATTTACAGCCTGTAGGCATCTATGAAATTCAAATAATGCAAGAACACATTACCTGATTATTTACTACGCCAGGAAACGGCAACAAACATAAAGACGAAAAAAATACCACGCATGCGATTTACCATCAAGGATGTCACGTTTTGCCGTCACTACTTCTGCTTGCACAATGGCTGCCAGTTCTTTCTTGAGGTTCTCAAGGTCTGCTGTTGTGGCTACGTTGCTCGGCAGCTGAGTTGCACCCGATTGAGACTGTTGCACCGAAACTGTTGGACCTCTGACAACACATGCACAATAATACACTGCGTCAACAAAATTTGGTACTCGCTTCAGCAATTAGTTGTAAACTAAGCCTACGAAACTTTATTCAAATTCATTTGGATACGACATTTCTATTGCACAATGTCTGGTGGTTTACTTTTTTACCAGACACAGCGTAACAATAAAAATGTCATCCCAGTCATTATTAACCAAACAAGTAAGCTACGTTGGCCTAGTGACAATATATTTGCTCACCAGACTTCTGATGTTGAGAGCTAAAAATTGGCACATCAATTACAGTTCTTCTCTGCCTTTTTGTTTTCAAGATACAAACCCACACAGGACAGTCAGATAGATGCCTGTAGGGATGAACAAAATCCGTAGTTCAGCCTGTTATAATTAAGCAGGGACTGAGTTTGAAAACGTCAGACATTTAAAAGTGATAAACAAAATAACTAAATGAAATTTAGCAGCGGAAGCAGAGATCGAACATCAAAAGTATCATGTTGTGAAAAACAGAAACAGCATAAGCAAAATGCAAATGTTAGATCATCAGCTCAATCCAACATCATACGCAAAGTTTAACTGCTATCACCGGATAAAAAACACCAAGAAAACAGAATGACTGAACTGTTAAAAATGGCTAAAAATACTTGTATGTACGAAATTAGAACTAAACATAGCAACAAGTCAGCTGACTTTCTGTCAAACTTTGCTGGTGTGTCTTTAGAAGCAACAGGTGGCGGCGGCACTGGAGCCTTGAAGGGAGTCGTTGGAACTATGGATTTATCCTCAGAAGAGACGGCTGGTGTCGAGACTTTTGCTGGTAGCACCGCATCAAAATCCTGTCAACAAAACAACCACAATAGCAAGGAAATGAGTGATTAAGCAGTTCTGTGTCGCACTAAACACATTAATGTGAATCAATTAACCACGAAACAACTACTTGCGAAGTGTGACATAAGTTCAATTACAGAGATTGAGTACTTTTCATTTCCCCTTGTTAATTTTCCACATTTTGATGCCGTGGGTTGTGCAGACTCTTTTCAGGCAATTAGTTGCATTAGTAGTGACAGCAAAAAATCATCAGCGGCACAACCATATAGGCCTTACGGCTCAAAAAGGATTTCATGCTTTTCTCTTTACTTCAGTTTCTTGGGTTTTGCACTCAAAGCCTCACACCAGGACTTGACCACAATACCACGTTAACTCACAAAAGTTACAACATGTATTCACGCCACTGCCACCGAACTGAACTCCAGAGTAAAAAAAACTCAACAGCAGCCCAAGTTACGTTATTGTTAGCTGAAGGCGGTTGATCGGTCTTGGCTCGTCGTTCCTGCAGTCGCCGTGCCATCTCTGACATGACGTCATCACCCTGTTGACTGTTCACACCGCCCGTCACAGCCGACCGATTCAAAGTACCAGCTCCGACCGTTCTACTGTTCGGCTCCTCCTGACATATCACATGATCCAACACCATAAAGAAAAGTGAGTGAGTAAGGTTAGATGCCCCCCTCGATAAATTCTACACCATTTCGGAGACAGTCCTCAAAGCAACTACGTGCATGTGTACTTGCGTACAGACAACAAAAAACACGTGTCAACCATTCCTCCATGCTGCCACTTAAAACGTTGAACAAATCTAATGTGACAACATGATATCAGACACATCTCACACACTTTTTAAGCTAACTTTATTTAACTTAACCCATAAATAAACAACACAGTGCTGACAAAATCAATGACAAGTAACTTTCAGACTTTGTTACTGTTTCCTTTTATTACGTGCGAAAGCAGCTACTGCTTTCAGTGTGTCTTAGCCATCGCAGTTCTGTCTGTCTGTCCGTCTGTCTGTCACACGGGTAGATCAGTCAAAAGCGATGCAAGCTAGAATCACCAATCTTCATCATCGGCTGTCTGGAAGACTCTAGTTTTAGGAACCGTAAAGCTTTTCCATAAATTCGAAAGGGGTCACCCCGAACGAAGGCTCTAAATGAGAGGGGGTGGGCAAAATTGATTGGCGCCGAATTCAATGACCTTGAACGCCAAAATAGGAAGTTTTATTGATTTTTGGCGATTTTGGGCTGCAACACAAGTCTATATCATTCACAAGGTGGCGCCACGCTATTATCGTTATGCAATCCAGATAGAGAATTTGGTATTTGTATATTAACTTTGCGTGAACCGGAACTGCTATAGGCTTTCGCGCGTCTCGTGAGCATTAGCTCAAATTTCTTGTTGCTTTTACTGTCGGCTGAATGTGTGTATTCACTTGTGCTGATTTCCTCCTGTAGTCTGCTTTCTGTCTGATACACATATTGCAAACAAACCTTTGGAGTTTTGCGGAGCTGGGCTGACTTGAGTGCTTCAGCCAGGCCGCCGGTGTTGGCTGCGGGTAAAGGTGGGGCTGGGGGAGGGGGCGCCTCATGTTGTACGGCACTCTCTGATGGGACACGGAACAGCGTGGGATCAGCAGCCTGCGTCAGCCGTTGGGATAACCCTGGCGCCATGTCCAACACACTGCCCGATGATGCTGATCTCCCTGAGAACCTCTTTAGATGATCAGAAAGACTGTATACACAGAGCAAAACATCTGATCACATTCTACCACAATGTGCATTATAGGATGTCTATGGTATGTAAAAAATAAAAATCATCATTATTTTTTTAACGCCAGCACTCCATTCCTGGCTAACCCAAAATTAACTAAGCAAACAATCTGGAGTGACGATCAGTAGTCTGGCTGATATTCGACACTAAAACTGTCTTGCAACAGAACACGGTTAAACTGTCGTACAACAACTGAAAGATGCTGGGAAAAAAGAACACTCATTATTACTGCTATCTATCTGTTAGCAAAGTAGTGAAAATACGTAGTGAAAATAAGTGAGCATAAAAAGTAAAAGACATTATGAATTTGGTGCAATTCTATGTAAATGTATTTCCACAGAAATATGTTTGTGCAGCCAACAATATGGATCTTCTCTGTGTATCCATCTCATATGGGCTTCTAACTCAAAAAGTAAAAAATGCAGAAAAACCAAAGTTAAGCGTAAAAAAAATTTCGTGATTCCAGTTGCAGCCAACAAAAAATTAGGACAGGAGTGGCAGAAATTTTTTTATTATTCATTTTTATATAATGACATGTCATATGATACTACCCAATAACTCATAAAAACAAACCAACACACCAAATAGTAGTCATGAGAAAGAAGCAAAGATACTATAACATTTTAAGCTAAATGGGTCATTTCGCCAATTATTTAGATTTTGGATGTAGCGATATGTGAAAAATGAAGTATAAAAACGCATAAAATCAAATATTTTCTGTGCAAAATAATAATTCATGAATTTCCCTGCATGATTCCTTGTAGAAAATTTTTTGCAGCAAGATCTAGACAGCCCAGTTTAAATTTTTCTCATTACTGTCACACGTGTTTGGGCAGCCAAGAATGAATGCTTTTGCAATCGGAAACTAAATACTAAAATGATAAAAGACTAGATGAGTGACCATTTGATATTTTGCTTACTGAGTAAGATGTAAATTTAAAGGCAACCCATGTTTATGGCGAATTGAAATTCACAAAAAGTAATACTTAGTTATTTTATAAGTCTATAATTCACTGTGCAATCACGTGGGGGATAACTGACTGTGTACAAGGCGTTCCAAGTTATTAATCCATGATTCTGTTATCGTTGTAAGGACTAGTTTACTCAATTTCCATGCTGACTGTTGTGCAATATTTTACTTTAATGATCGTGACAGTAATGAGAATTATGTGACAGAAATGAGAAATTGCTGCAGTAATATGTAGAGAGAACATTGAAAAATTTTCTCATTACTGTCACATCTGTTTTGGCAATGAAGAAAAATCCTTTTACAATCGAAATTTTATAATTAGATAATAAATATTAAGTCACAGAAAGTAGACTTGTGACCATGTGGCATTTTGCTCACTGAGTACACACACAGTTTGCAGTGCACGCATGTGTGCAGTGAATTGGAATTCTCAAAAAGTACATATTTACTTTATGTGCCAGTCTATCATCCGCAGTGTAATCAGGTAGGGCAAACTGGCTGTGTATGTAGTGCACAAAATTGTTAACACGTAACTTTGCTGTCATTATAACAACTAGTTTATTCAGTTTGCATGTTGATTATTGTACAACAATTGTTTTGATGAATGTGACAGTCATGAGAATTACGTGACATGAATGAGCGAGTGACTGTAATGATACGTGACTGTAATGAGAAAACTGCATCAAACATGGCCACATCAAATGGTAGTGAGCGCGGTTCGAAGCGCAAGACGTTTTTTGCATTCAAAACGTTAAAAAATTAGAAACGAACACTTTTGGCTGTTGGTAGTAGCACAATTTGTTTGGCCGTTTAGTGCAAACATTTTGGCACATACCATGCCAGCCTAGCTTTAAAAATGTGGCTGTAACCGCTCAGGGACCCAAAATCTAAAAAATCGACGAAATGACCCAAATATGAAAAGTATTCTTCAGTAAAATTCTGAAAAACTGTGCTGACATATTTGAAGGTCCAATAAAAATTTTAGAGATGCAGGTTTTTTCTAGAAGCAGACGGCAACCAGAAGCACACATTTTTTTCTTAGACCTTAGTGTAAACATCCTACAGGGTTGGATAAACAACATGGCAATTTTCAACTCCAAAAATATAAAGCTTCAAAGGTCAAGAGGTTAGTGGCGCATAATGGAGTATACAGCTAGTTGAATGGCTGCACAATACGTCGATATTAAGCCGATGTACTTTTTACTTTTTGTTGTTATATTCCAGCAAGACTTCAACAGTTCAACCATAATGCCATCACTTATTCTGGTCAGCTGTGGCATTCGACTGACTGATCTAATCATGAGATGGCTGTGACCATTTCATTGGTAGTTTTTTTTATTTAATTAACTATAAATTTGGGGCAGAGACCAACGTGAGTCTGGCACCATAGATCTGATTTAAGTCGAGGGGAATTTAGGGAATTAAGATTCCCCCGGTAGCAAAGTCATGTGGCCCGAAATCCAATGCATTAGCATACGCAAAAAGCGCACCGTCGACCTAGGGTGGGTAAACATTAGCCGCATAATCTCTGGTGTTAGAGGACCAAAACTCACAATTTTTTTAGCTCAATGCCAGAGTTGATAAAACCATTTACCTCTTGTCGATATCTCCATTCGTTCCAGAGAAATTCGAGGTCAAACTCGAAAGTTATCCCAAATCGCGCTAAATTTTAGACATTTTTTGCCCTCCAAAATTTTATGGGGGGGTGGTGCCTCCAAAAGTTGTACTCGCATTATCACACCTACCTAGCAGCACATCATGCGGAAAAGTTTCATGAAGCTACTTCCCCTGGCTCCAGAGTTCTTGCAGCTAATACGATGAATTTTAAGCTAATTTTTGACCTCCCCCACATTGTAAAAAAATTGTAAGGGGGACCACCATTTCCGATGGGGGATGCACTAGCAAAACTTGGGTCATTCTCTAGCGCGTGTAAAAATTTGGGGGCACAGCACCCTCTAGGAGACGAAATACGGTCTTCCGAAAAAGTGGATTTGGGTGGGTATGATTTCACTGGTAGATCTCCATAGTTAGCAGACCAAGGTTCACAAAACTTTTTTTTTGCCGTACATGCAAGAAATCGTTGTAGATCAGATACTCATCCGATTTTGAATATCTTCATCCATTCCAGAGATATTCGTTGTCGAAGTTTGAAGTCATCTGAAATCACGCCAAATCTTGCAAGTTTTTGGCCTCTAAATTTTTTGGGGGGAGGGCCCACAAAATCTTGAACCTAATTTTCAAAATTCAGCCTACTATAGACCACGATACAAAATTTTGTGGCAATCGGCCAACAGAGCTCGAAGATCTCGCATTGAAAAAAAACTGCAGTAAAACATAAGTCCGCTCCAAGAACTATCGTTTCCGGGCGGAATAAAATGGGTTTTTAGTTGTTATGCTCAGGAGAGATTTCAACAGCTCAGATTTATTAACAGAAAAAAAGCGTGATGGCACTTGCCTTTGGTCAGCTGCCGCATTCACTTGTCCATTCTGATCATGCGACGGTTGCCTCTGCAGTGCTGCGCGTTGACCGGCTTGACTGATGGACGATGGAGTCGCAACAGCAGATTTGGACTGAGAATAGACAGATTGCTGGGGCTCAGCATTCCTGGCATGCACTGATGACGAAGCATACCCCGCCGATGCTCCAGGAGTCGCATACATCGCATGTGGTGTCTCGGTCATCGACTGCTGGTTCTGCAACGGATTAAAGGCTTTATCGCTCGGAAGTGGCACCCGGCTTAACGTACCAAACGGATACAGGGTTGAAGAAGCACCATCAACTGAAGACTGAGATCCTACACAGCAAGTCAAAGCACGAATAATGAATTTTAGACAAAAAGCCATGAGACAAAAAAAACCAACAAAATTGCCACCCCCAGAATAAACACAGACATAAGGCAAACTTTTCATTTTCACTGAACACAACTTAAGTCCATTTACTGAACACCATAAACATGTTTTCTTGCTGACAAAGTTGCAGTATTTAGTACAGTACTTAGTACGTGTACTCTTACTCGAGCAGTACTCGAGTACTGTTTCAAACTACTTGTAATTGTATCTGGGACCCTCACACTTGGTGTATGACATCACAGCTTTCTAAATTTGGAAGCCTCACATATGTCGACCAAAAGGCCACAGAATGTCGTGCTGCACCAAGTAAACTTCTTGCAGTCTAACTTTTCCTGGCCTAGGGGCCCTTTTTTGTGGGGGTAACTGTGTGGCCAAACATGCAGAGCATACCTAAATCCATCTCTCGTAAAAACGGTTATTCCCTTCCCAAGGCATTTCAGCATTTGGTTACTGTTAGCACTTAAGTGTCTTAAGAACTTGATTATTGTAACATTCTCCACCTTCACCACAATGGTCACTGGTCTGCATTTCACTTTTTCGCGTCTCCACTACTGACTTCCTATCAACCCTATCATGCTTACTCACTTCCTTCTTCACGGTACACCCGCCTGCACCCACTGTACCACCTCTACCATTGTGGGCCGGGGAGGTGTTATCATCCTGTTTCCACAGACCTATCCCCGCTTCTGCAGTGGAGATTTTCTGGCCCATGGTGGGAGGGGTCCTATGCCTGCAAAATGTGTTCGGCAAACCACGTTCCAATTTTAAGAAAAAGGATCTCCACTGGTCAATTCCGGCAACAATTTTGATGCTGCTTAATGAATCTTTAAGGTGGAGTCACCTTCCGTAGTACTAATCCACAAGCGGCGATGGCCCTTTGTACATTGCCGTGGAGACGAACGCAGTCCGCCACGTACTTAGAGATATATGTTGTATTGGTGAAATTAAAATTTGGTGTAGTGTGGGTTCATTTTGCTCACCTTTCCATCTGTACGGACAATACCTACCAAGTAGTGGACAGTCCCTGCCACTTCCTAACTAGCTACGACAGACCTATCGACAGACCTTATGATGGATGACAAACCTATGTGGAAGATGCCTACTTATACTAAGTTTTGGATACCGGTACTCACTTACAATTACCAAATGTCCTTATTAACGGTGAAACTTGGAAACGATGCACCTATTCGTAAGTGGACAATCGACCTATTAAAAAAAAGTGTTTTGATATACAAATGGCGAAAGCATACCGATGGATTAATGTTCCTTTCAAAGACTCTTCCATCAAGAAGACGAACGGAAGGTGAAAGGTTCTCCAAAGACTCTTCTGTCACCACGACAAACAGAAGGTGGAGATATCCAATCGCTGATGCTAGTCCGTTCTTACTTTGTATATATTTGTGACCTTGTCCTTTTCCTTACATGTAGGTACCTATAGTCCTATGGTCCCAATCCTATGTTTTTGCGCCCTATCCCTAAAAACTCCTATGTGCGGATCGAACGGTACATGAATCGATACTGGACCCTGAATGCAGAAAGGACGAGAAAATATTCACCCTTTTTCCAATCTGCCTCCACAATACAACATACACTCGGCTATCTGTCCCTATCCACCCACCGGCGAGGTTAGTCAATAAACAGGGTGGCCAGTCTCCAGTCATGATCAAATTCCCTGACTTTTCCAGACATTTTAAAGGAACATAGACGGAGTATCGCCCCTCGCAAGCAGTAGCAATATGTGGTCTATTGGCAACAATTTTAATTATTTTCCAGTGAATTAACTGACCAAATTTAGTGCAGTTTAAACAATAAAGGCAAACAAAAGCGGCTTACTGGCATCGCAAATTTGAAAGCATGGGAGTATAAGTCTGCGAGCAAAGCGAGCAGAAAAAAATGGAGTTGAATGCAAATATTCAACTAGTAATGAACAGTTTTAGGACACTTTTCCCTGACAAGATTTTTCCCTAACATTTCCCTGACATGTTTCAAATTCCCTGACATTTCCAGGTTTTCCAGACAAGTGGTCACCCTAAATAGATCGTGGAGATGACGAATGGCGAAAAGACTGCAACCATCTGCTTACTTAACTTGCACTTACTCCGATTTCCACTTCCTACTAACGAAGTCAAATCGAAATAAGCTTAAGTTCAATTCGCTCTGCTGATTATTCCCAGCTCTACTATGGAGCGTCCTTCAAAGTAGAGAGTATCTCGTCAGGGCTACGTGGAGAACCGTTTCCACAGCCCTTACCAGACCGTCTCCACTTTCCACTTTCCTATACCTATCTTCTATCGGTACCGACTCTCCCTTTGAATTGGTCTCCACAGCACTGATTACCTTTGGTTTGGGTTTCCGTAGAGCTTACTTATATTTCGGTCTCCAAGGCATACCCACCATAGGACGGAGATACGTCTGTTAAGCAAAACCCTAGACAACCGTCCAGTACGAGTCCGACAGCTCAGACTGATTGTGGAGACCGTGAGATGCTTCATATAGGGGTGGTCCAAGGCTGTGGCTTACATCAAACAAGTTTCTCTAGTTAGTTAGAAATATGGTGCAGGCTACTACTTCTCCTATTGAAATATATGGGCAATGTATGCAAGCCCAGATTTTGTGGATATATATATGTATGCATATTATATATGTATTTTTATAAATTAATAGATGCAAAATTATTATTCTCAAAAATATAGATAAGAGTTTATTGGAAAATAGCAAAATTTATATGACCTTTAAAACTGAATTGCATTATGGGTTTGATTTCGAAAGTGTTCTGAAAAATATGATGCTGGCCAAATCTCTGAGTACTCACACCATCAACGGACACTTTACAACATTTGACTATTAAAATTATACTATAGCTAGAACAATGCAATAGAACAATTCGATAGCTAAATTTACGCACTTTCTTGGATAGCGTGACATTTTGCTTCGCAGGGTAATGTGGGTTTATTTTGAGGACTTGTTAATTGCGGGTTACGGGTCTTTTTGATCTGGGGATTTCCTGATGTCCAGGTTAAGCTGTAGAAAATGTAACTACGATCTGAAACCTAAATGTTTACTTCTGTCGGAAGACTCGAGCGAATACGCCTACAGAGTTACTATATGACGTTTCATCATCATCATCATCGACAACCGTGGGCTCAATGCCCGTTGGTGTCTGACGCCATTCTTACTATCGCTGCCCACCGCTGCCTATCTAGGGCAGCGTGGCTTAACTCCT
>Ga0209367_1008159_pt1 | contig 14334 bp, 13 predicted proteins | sample WorMetLIZISLAND2_FD_187412 | JGI IMG/M metagenome (GOLD analysis project Ga0209367, IMG submission 187412) | Marine gutless worms symbiont microbial communities from Max Planck institute for Marine Microbiology, Germany - Olavius geniculatus... ... | reverse complement strand
GCAAGAGGCTATTTTCATGCTCGCAGGCATCGGTGGCTTCATGGGAAGAAAAAGCGACGGTAATCCTGGCACCCAGACGATCTGGCGTGGACTTCTCAAACTGGATACTGCTACCGAGATGTATGCTTTGATGACACATAAGAAATATCAATCTCCCCTGAAATCTGGGCCTTGAACCCCGGTCTCATGTGTGGGTAAGGGCCAGTTTTTTAAAGGGGGCAGGGGGGATTTTTAAAATTCTGCAGGTCAATTTTAGTGAAGTTTCATAAGAGCGCTGCCTCTGGCCAAAAAAACGGCCAGTCTGATCAATGTCAGAAACATTGTTCATATGACAACCTAGGGTCGGCCATCGTGCCGACCAGTTTTGGCGGGCACGGTGGCCCGCCCTACGTTTCTAAAATAAGCGGTTTCACTTGAGACTCCTGGCGTCAGAGAATTAGGTCATTATATCCTGACATCTGAACACTGACACCTGAAACCTTGACTGTTTCATAAGAGGGATGCAGGGGACACAAGTCTGGCATCTGTCCTCGGTCCTCTGACATCTGTCATCCGTCATCTGTCCTCTGTCTTCTGTCCTCTGTCCTCTGTCATCTGTCCTCTGTCATCTGTCATCTGTCCTCTGACATCTGACATCTGTCATCTGTTCCCTGACACCCGAAACCTAAACCCTACAAACTGCGCCACAGCTGCACCCGAAGAGAAACCTTTTATGAGCATAGTCGCTGAAAAAGCATAGTTCCCGGCCCTTGTTCGGCTCACCTTTTCCTGTTATATGCATTAGTCAGCCGATCATATCCGGCAATATTACATCCGGATGGCATATAATTGTTTCATTCATAATTACAATATCAAAGGCACGTTTGGAAACATCCAATGCCTGAGCATCATACCCAGCGATTGATCATCTTTACCCGTTATCCGGAAGCCGGTACGACCAAAACCCGCATGATACCGGAGTTGGGTGCCGAAGGTGCGGCTGAGCTTCAGCGCCTGATGACCGAGCACATCATATCCAGGACGGTCAGCCTTTGCGATTTGCACCCATTGCCGGTTGAAGTGCGCTACGAGGGCGGCAGTCATAAACTAATGACCGAGTGGTTGGGATCGGGGTTTTCTTATTGTCGCCAGGGCAACGGGGACATCGGCCTGCGGATGGGGCGGGCGCTGAAGCGAGCTTTTGAACAAGGATGTAAAACCGTGGTGATAATCGGATCCGATATCCCGGATATCAGTACGACGATCCTGCAAAATGCGTTTGAAGCATTAATTAGTAACGATCTGGTGCTGGGACCGGCTGCCGACGGCGGCTATTATCTGATCGGGGTTCATCGGGAAACTTTCAGGCATTGGAACCCGCAAATATTCAGCGATATCACCTGGGGCACCGCCAACGTGCTGCCGCAAACCCTTCGCATCGCCAAAAAATTGGGATTGAATTACAAGCTGCTCGATACCCTCAGGGATGTGGACCGACCTGAGGATCTTGGCGTATGGCAACAAGCATCGGATGCAGCGCTGCAGTCAAACGAATCGGTACCCATATCGATTATCATACCGACCCTGGACGAAGCCAAGTCGATTGAGCGCACCATTTCCGATCTCAAAGAAGTCAGTCGGGCGGAGATCATTGTGGTTGATGGGGGCAGTCGAGACCAAACCCCGGCCATCGCAGCCGCCCTGGGTGCCAGGATCCTGAGATCGGCACCGGGCAAGGCCAAGCAAATGAATGCCGGAGCGGCTGCCGCACGCGGCGAGATCCTTCTGTTTCTGCATGCCGATACACACCTGCCGAAAAACTTCGAGAAATCCGTTAAGGCAATACTGGCCCGGGAGGATGTTATTGCCGGGGCCTTTTCACTGGGCATCGATTCGGAAGCCGGCGGTTTGCGATTCATCGAACGTGTCGCCAATTGGCGTTCACGTTTTTTACAGATGCCTTACGGGGATCAGGCGCTGTTTATCCGGCGCAAACTGTTCCATGAAATCGGAGGATACCCGGAATATCCGATCATGGAGGATTTCGAATTGGTCCGTCGCCTGAAGCGCAGGGGCAAAATTGAAATTCTGCCGGAATCGGTGCAGACATCACCCCGCCGCTGGCTAAATTACGGTATATTAAGAACCTGGCTGCTGAATCAGGTGATCATCCTCGCCTATTACCTCGGTATCTCCCCCCGGCGCCTGTCACGCTGGTATCGCCGTGAAAAGGGAAAATTTTAATTTTTCCGCCCGCCATCAGATAAAACCTCCATCAGATATCAATCGCCGTTTATCTCCATTGGACTTCCGATAGCACGTTCAAAAGGCGAAAAAATTATTGCTAAAGTTCTGCAGATTATTCCCGATAATAACAGAGGCCAAAAATTCTAAAACCGGAATTGAATTGGCCGGCTGTGTCACGTTCCAGGAAGTGGATTGGGGGAATAAAATCCAGAGTTCTAAAGAGGTGGGATACCTTCAATTCTCATATCCCAGAAATCCTGAAATAGACCCGCGTTCATATTTCAAGCAGAATCGGTACGAACCGAGGTCCACAGCCGTTTTCCTAAACCAAACAACAAGGCCTGATTAATATAAATGAATTGCGATAACCCCCACAGGATCCTCTTTGAGCGGCCCAATCTCGAAGTATTGACCCAGGAATATACGGTGGTCGATCCACATTTTCACACCCATTATTCGGACGGCTACAACTCGGTGGCTGCCATAGTTAAAAAAGCCCGGGAATTGAACATCGGCATTGCCATCACCGACCATAATGAAATTCGCGGGGCGGTTGAGTTGGACCGCCACAAGAAGCTGCTGACCATCCCGGGCATTGAAATAACCTCCGCTGAAGGAACGCATATTCTGGTGTACTTTTATGACGTAAAGGCAATGAAATCATTTTACAAAAATGATCTGCAGCCGTATATGGGACCCGACATCATGAACTCCACATCATTGGAAATGGAAGAAATCATCGAGCGGGCCCGAAAATTCGAGACCGTGGTGGTTTTTCCCCATCCCTACAGCGCCACGTTTACCGGCATTCATAATTCATACTTTTCCGAGGAACGGCTAAACCGACTATTTAAAATGGTCGATGGAATTGAGGTCATCAACGCCGAAAATTTGAACAAGTGGAATCTGCGCAGCGCATTGTTGGGATTCAACTTGAATATTGGGGTAACTGGGGGCAGCGACGGACACCGCCTGGCCCAGATGGGAAAAGTGGTGAGTTATGCGTCGTGCGGAAAAAATCGACGGGCCTTTCTGGATGCAATCAGAAATAACCAAACCAAGGTTATCGGCAAGGAAATCGATCTCATTCGCAAAGTGACCTCCAATGGCGTCAAATTGCGCAACAATATTAAAAATTATCCGAACATGGTGGAAAAAAACCTCAAGTACAGTGTCACCGTTATCAATTCGAAATCAAAGACATTCACGAACAACGTCAAACGCAGCTTAAATGGCAAGTTTAAGGAAAGGCGGAAAAAAGTCAGAATGGTTTAAAAACATGCCCCAATTTATCAGCCAACCCTATGGCAGAGAACAGAGGACAGAGGACAGAGGACAGACCCCTGTCCAGCACCCCTCATGAAACCACTTGAAATGACGAATGTCGAATGGTGGAATCGCTTGGGGCTTCGCTCTTCAGGCTTCGCTTTCAGCTACGACTCGACAGGTCGAGCTACGACCCCACACGTCGCTCAGTCACAATTAATATAGTATCGAGATTCTTCACACCAAAAAAACTCATTAAGATCTTTCAGCCTTGAACTTTCACCTTTCAGCTTTGAGTTTTGAGTCTTCTGCTTTGAGCTTTCAGCTTCCCAGCTTTGAGCTTCCCAGCTTTGAGCTTTTTAGGTCAGTTGGCCGGAAGCTCTGAACTCGTCCAGACTCCGCTTTTCAACCAAGACCGCACGGTTTTCCCGCACAGCCCGAATCTGATCGAACTCGATCATTTGATAAATTATCTTACGGCCCACGCCAAGATACTTGGCCGCCTCCCCCACCGTCATCATCGGAAAATATATATAATTATCTTGTTTCATTGGTATATTTTAGACCTTTCTAAACTGCTAGGTTCCAGGTTCAGGGTTCAAAGGTTCAAAGGCTTTACAATCATGCGCCTTGCTCAGATTACCTGTTGGTAAGTCAGAAAACTATATATTAAGTCATAATTCGTTTGTGACAAGACACTAACTTTTTTTGTTAGAGTGCTGAAAAGATGAGCAGCACACTGTAATTTAGCCGCCGAACTTCCGATCAATCGACATTGCGGCGCGCAGAGAAAATAAATTGCGATCACGGAGGAAATAGAATCAGAGGCGGCTAAATTATGATTGTTTACTAAAATGCATCATATAGTTGACATGTGCATTGCCGCCCATGGAATATCGTTTGAGAAAGGGGTTGTAATGCAGCCCCGTCAGATCCTGCCGAGCCAAGCCGGCCGTCTCGGCCCAGGCGGCGAGTTCAGCCGGCTTGACGAATTTTCGGTAGCTGTGGGTCCCACGCTGCACCATGCGCAGGAGGTATTCGGCCCCGATAATGGCAAATAAAAATGACTTGAGGTTGCGGTTCAAAGTGGCAAATATGACGTCTCCGCCCGGCCTAACCAGCTGTTCACAGGCCGCTACCACCGAAGCCGGCTCAGGGACGTGTTCCAGCAACTCCGGGCAGGTAACGATGTCGAATTTTCCGGGATGCTCAGCCGCGAATGATTCAGCGGTGGCCATCCGATAATCGATATGCAAACCGGATTCTTTCAGGTGCAGCCTGGCCACTGCCAGCGGCGCCGGACTGGCATCGATACCGGTGACCTCAGCCCCCAGTGCGGCCATGGGTTCGGAAAGGATTCCGCCGCCGCACCCCACATCCAAGACCTTTTTACCCGCCAGCGGCGCCCGGGTGTTGATGTAGTCGACCCGCAGCACATTGATATCGTGCAATGGCTTTTGGGCGCCGTTTTTATCCCACCAGATCGGGGCCATGGCTTCGAATTTGGCCAGTTCGGCCGCGTCGATGTTGGCAAAGTCTTTCTCAGATAATTTCCGGTTCATGTTTATTCTCTTAACCACGAAAATATTTAATTCTGAATACAAAAAGTACAGATCGGTTGAGGCAAGTCAATAAGTAATGCAAATATATTTAGCAGACTATTGACAGTAGACCCGTTTTTTGAAACGTTCCAATATCATTCCAACTGAGCCACAGGGCCTGGAGATAACAATGAAACTAGCAGACCTAAAAACACCGGCGTTTCTGATTGATCTTGCCAGATTAAAAGACAACCTGCAACTGATGAAGGATCGGGCGCAAAAGCATGCGGTATCGCTCCGGCCGCATGTCAAGACTCACAAAACCGCTGAGATCGCCCGCATGCAGACCACGCCGGCAGCACCCGGAATCACCGTCTCCACCCTGGCCGAAGCCCGTTTCTATCAAGAAGCCGGCTTTAACGATATCACATATGCCTTTCCCATCACGGCCAATAAACTGGTCGAAACCGCTGAGCTGACGGCCAACCTCGAAAATTTCAATATACTCCTCGACCAGCCGCAGACCCTTACCGCCGTAGAATCATGCGGTCGCGAACATGGGATCTGTTTCAATGTTTTTCTGAAAGTGGATTGCGGCTATCATCGGGCGGGTGTCGATCCAACGGCGCCCGCCAGTATCGAGTTGGCCCGCCGGCTGGCGAAATCCGACCACATCGAATTCAGAGGCATTTTGACCCATGCCGGACATTCCTATCATTGCAGCAATCCCGCCGAAATTGTCGGAATTGCCGAGCAGGAACGCGAAGTCATGGCCCAATTCGCCGACCGATTGCGGCAAAGCGAAATCGCCTGCGATACGGTCAGCGTCGGCTCAACTCCGACCGCCATGCATGCGCCGGACTGGGGGGCGTCTCAGAAATTCGTCCGGGCAATTATGTCTTTTTTGACCAATTTCAGGCCGACATCGGCTCCTGCCGACCGCAGCAGGTCGCGGCCACGGTGCTGACCACCGTGGCGGCGCACTACCCGGCCCGCAATCAGATGCTGATCGATGCCGGGGCCCTGGCCCTTTCGAAAGATACTGGTGCCGCGCATCTGGGAGGTGACATTTGCTTCGGAGCCGTGCAGAATTATCCCGGATTAAAGCTGTTCAGCATATCCCAGGAACACGGTCTGATCACCTCCGAAAATCCCATTGCCTTTGAAAATTTTCCGATCAGCAGCCTACTGCAAATCGTCCCCAACCATTCCTGCCTCACGGCGGCCCTATTTCCGACATACCACGTTATTGAAGACGATCAGGTCGTCGATGAATGGACACCCATGCGGGGATGGTAGCTCCGGGCAGCCGGAATTTAAAATTGAAAATTGAAGATTGAAGATTTGTTGTATCGCTTCGCTCTGTCCTTTAGAAATAGTGATGAGTGCTGAGGACTGAGGACTGAGCATGTGGCTGTTTCCAGCGTCCGATTTTTTTTATTCTTGAATTCCACAATGCCTCAATTCCTAAATTCCTAAATCCCTTAATTCCTAAATCCCCCAATTCCTCAATCCTTAGAATTGGGACAACCTGGCGGCGCCATAGGAGTTGATGACGCCGTCGCCCAGTTCCACCAGGGCGTGCGGCTGTACGGCGACCGGAATACCAAGCTCGGCAATCCGTCGAATATCTCAATGTAATTGACTTTTGGGCCGGAAAATTCTATTTTGCGACGATATATAGGGGGCCGGAGCCGGGATGCTTGGGTGCAAATTCTGATCATCCGGGTTTACATCTTTCCAGTTTCAATTCAATTTTCAATCTGCACTACCACGATCTCATCACTAACTACTGATAAAAGGAGGATGGTATGAAAAGATTCAGCATTTTGGGTTTGGCAATGGTGATTGCAATGACGCTCCTGGCGGTTCCGGTTATGGCGGACAAAACCATGGACCAGATAGAAAAAACCGGAAAAATCAAGCTGGGATTCAGGGAAGGTTCGATTCCCTTTGCATTTGTCGACCCCAAAGTCGGCAAACACGTTGGATTTTCTGTGGATATGGCCGGCGAGCTGGCAAAGTATCTGGGTATGCGCTTTGGCAAGACCATCACCATCATACCGTTCACGGTAACTCCCAAAACCCGGATTCCCATGGTCGTCAACGGCACCGTCAATATTGAAATGGGCTCGACCACCTATACCCAAAAACGCGAAGAGCAGGCCGATTTCAGTATGATTTTCTTTTTCTCGGAAACGACCTTTCTGGTGCCCAAGGACAGCGGCATTCAAAGTCTGGAGGATTTAAACGGCAAAATTGTGGGTGCGGCACGGGCCACCACCAATCTGAGAGCGGTCGAGAAACTGGCCGAGGAGGGCAAGTTCAGCCCGGCCAACATCGTTGTCACCGAAACCCATCCCCAGGGCATGTTGGCCCTGAAAAGCGGCAAGATCGATGCCTACTCGACCGACCGCAGCCTGCTGGAAGGCTTGCGCATGAAAGACCAGAATCCGGACAAGTGGATGACGGTGCCCTTTGCTATTGCCTATGAACCCTATGCTTATATCATGCGCGAAGGCCAGTCAGACTTTCGCGATTTCGTGAATAACACGATTTTGTGGTCCATTCATACCGGCAGATTCCAGGAGTTGTACGATAAATGGATGGGGCCCGAGGGCGTGGTTCCCATTCCCATGTCCGAAGCCTACCAACGATACCTTCAGATGATGGTCTACCCGATATCGGATGGGTGGTGGAAAAAGTAGCAGCATCTTCGGTAATGAAGTCATGTGAACATTTTTTCAGACTGGTTTTAGGACCTTACAATTAATTTTTAGCGCATTTTATAAAATCGAAATCCGAAGTACGAAATCCGAAACAAATAAAAAATTCAAATGCACCAATGACCAAAACCGACTTGCTTATGGAGCTAACTCGAGGCGCAAACCTGTTTCGGTCATTTGAATTTTGATATTCGAATTTGTTTCGAATTTCGATATTCGGATTTCGTATTTGTCGGGGATTTTTCAATGGGTTTCGCGTATGAATTCGACTGGGGAGTCTTGTGGCGGCAGCCCTATGGCGTATGGCTGCTGCAGGGCTTGTGGTTGACCATCAAAATCGGATTTCTCGCCTGGATTATCGCCTTTTTTCTGGGAATATCCATCGGGACCCTGCGGGTGACACCCTGGCGCTGGCTGCGCTTTATGGCCGCCGCCTACACCGAGGTGTTTCGTAATATTCCGTTTTTGGTCCAGCTATTCTTCTGGTATTATGCCGGCCCGATGATATTCGGTGACGACCTGGGCCGTCAGATCAACCGCATCATGGGCCTCAATTACTACGTCGCGATTTTGGCCCTGGGCCTGTATGCCGCCTCGCGGGTGGCCGAGCATATGCGGGCCGGGTTTGCTTCCATTGCGGCCGACCAGTACCAGGCCGTGCTGTCCACCGGCATGACCCATTTCCAGATGTACCGCTGGGTGATCATTCCTTATGCCCTGCGCATTATTACACCGCCTTTAACCACCGAGTTTCTGACCATATTCAAGAATTCGTCGGTGGCCATGACCATCGGGGTGGCTGAGCTCACGTTTATGAGCTATCGCATCGATGCCGAAACCTTTCACGGCCTTGAAGCAACCACCGGCGCCATGGCCATCTATCTGATCCTGGGCTTGACCGTCGTCCGGATCATGGGTATTGTCGAAAACAAATTCAAAATACCGGGCATGATCGGGAGGTAGCCATGTTTGACGCGGTTGCAAACAACATCACCTTCCTGATGGGCGGTTTTCTGGTCACCCTCGAGTTGACGTGTTTCGCCCTGATCGGCGGAATTGCCCTGGGTTCCCTGGTAGGGCTGGGCCGCATTTCCAAAAGAAAATGGATCTACTATCCGGTTACCTGGTATGTTAATTTTTTGCGCAACATGCCGCTGATTCTGGTCATCTTTTGGTTTTACTTTGTCATGCCCGTCATTGCCGGACGCCCCTTGAACCCGTTTCTTTCAGCGGTCATCTCCTTTATCATTTTCGAAGCCACGTATTTCGGTGAAATTTTTCGGGCCGGCTATCAGTCCATCAGCAAGGACTTAAGCGCAGCAGCCTACTCAACGGGCATGACCTATGGCCAGACGGCCCGCTACATCCTGGTCCCGATTGCGTTTCGGCGCATGCTGCCCAGTTTGATCACCCAGTCGATCGTCACCTTCCAGGATACCAGCCTGGCTTTTGTCATCGGCCTGCAGGAATTTGTGCGGCGGACCTCCATCGTGGACAATCTGGAAGTTCGGTCCATCCAGCTTTTCGGTTTTGTGGCAGTCGTTTTTTTATTGTCTGTTTTATCGGTTCCCAAACTGCCCGGCACTTCGAGGAAAAAGGCAGAAAGTCAGGTTTGTTATGATCGAAATTAAAAACGTAAGCAAGTGGTTCGGTGATTTTCAAGTGTTGACGGAGGTGAATGAAACCATCCAGCGCGGCCAAACCGTCGTTATCTGCGGCCCGAGCGGCTCCGGCAAAAGCACCCTGCTGCGCTGTGTCAACGGGCTGGAACCCTATCAGAAAGGCGAAATCATTGTTGACGGCGTGTCCTTAAGCGATCCGAAAACCAATAAATACAAGCTGCGGGAAAATATCGGCATGGTTTTCCAGCGCTTCGAGCTCTATCCGCACATGACGGCGATCCAGAACATCAGCCTGGCGCCGGTGAAAGTGCGCAAATTGCCCAAAGCCGAAGCCGAACGAAATGCCATGGCGCTGTTGAAGCGGGTCGGCATCCCCGACAAGGCCGATGCCTACCCGGCCAACCTTTCCGGTGGCCAGCAGCAGCGGGTGGCCATAGCACGTTCACTGGCCATGGAGCCCCGGTACATGATGTTTGACGAGCCGACCTCCGCCTTGGACCCGGAAATGATCAAAGAGGTACTGGATGTCATGGTAAACCTGGCCAAAGAAGGCATGACCATGCTGTGCGTCACCCACGAGATGGGATTCGCCCGGGAGGTGGCTGACGAAATCATCTTCATGGACTACGGCAAAATCGTCGAGCGCGGCACCTACAATGAATTTTTCAACAATCCCAAAAGTGAAAGAGCTAGAGAATTCTTAGATCAAATATTGTAAATTAGATGTTTAATGGCAATCGATTGAGCTAATGGTTGGATATGTCCCAAACTAAATTCGAAGCACGAAATTCGAAATTCGAAACAATATCAAAATTATAATTTCAAAATGTTCAAAACAGAGTAGCATTTAGATATTTTTGATACCGTGTTTTGAATTTGTTATATTGATCATTAGGATTTGTTTCGTATTTCGAGATTCGGATTTCGAATTTGTATCAGCTAAAATTAAGAGCTTTCGGATTAAATAAATACTTACCAAATTTGGATGAAATAAATATTATGAAAAGAAAAACAATCGGCATCCTCGGCGGCATGGGGCCGGAAGCCACCGTGGATTGTTTCGACAAAATTATAAAAAACACCCCGGCTGACAAGGATCAGGACCACCTCCGGGTTGTCATTGATTCCAATCCCAAGGTGCCCGATCGCACGGCAGCCATCATCGGCGACGGTGAATCACCGGTTGCGGTAATGGCAGATGGCTGCCGCGCCCTGCAGCGGGCAGGCGCCGATTTTATCATCATCCCCTGCGTATCGGCCCATGTATTTTTGAACGAGGTGCAGCGGCAGATCGAGCTACCGATATTGTCCATATTTGATGCGGTGGCCGATGCCATTACCCGGGATCATCCCGCGATCATAATGGTCGGACTGCTCGGAACCACCGGCACGGTCAAAGGCGGACTGTTCCAACAACGAATTGCCCGGGAAGGTATTCAGACGCTCGTTCCGGACGAGGCCGTGCAGATTAGAATAATGGATGCCATCTATGACATAAAAAGTTCCAGGCCGTCTCGCACCAGGTCTGAAATTACCGCTGAATTGGTCGCCGCCGCCGAGAGTCTGATCTCAGGTAAACCCCCGGGCGCCCAGGGAATCATTGCAGGCTGCACCGAAGTGCCCCTGGCCCTCAAACAGGAAAACCTGGCGCTCCCATATTTCGACGCCGTAGCAATCCTGGCTCGGGCCGCTGTTTTAGAGGCAGGCATTCAGCCGAATGCACTCCGGCTGGAAACTGAAGAATCAAAAGAAGCAGGGTAATTTGAGCTACTTACCCAGCACCAATTTATAAAGTCCCCGTCCGATCCAAAAAATACCGAAACAGTCAAAAAAGTAGTCCAGGGGCCCCGGATTTCCCAAAAAGATGGATCCGCCAAAGGTGAATCCAATGCCAATCAGAACGCCTCCCCCAATCATATCTCCCAACCAACTGGTCGATTTGTCCTCAGAGGACTGTTTATCAGACGCTGAGATATCGATATCAGCTGTATTTTCAGGCGCCCTGTACGCCGATTGTTGGGAGCCGGCCGGGGAAACTTGTTGTTGCAAGGCCTGAACCGTGGGGTTGGGCGGCGCTGCTTCATTCGTCGGAAGTGGGTTGGAAGCCGCAACAATCTCTTTAACGTCGCATATAGCGCCTGTTTTTTTTAGTAAAGCTTGACGGTATTTTTGCGCCGATTCATAATCCACGCCTTTTTTCAGAACAACCTGTGGTTTTGAGAAAAGGCGATCGGCTTTTTCTACATCGATTTTGAACAGTGCCGCCAGGTTTTCTATTACGTCGGCAAACACAAATCCATTGGAGATTTCTCCCTTGAATACAACATTGTAGTTACCCATAAGATCGGCCTCCGGTCCGAAATATCAAAAGCGATCACAGCTTGCATGATCTATATTTCAGACTAATTATCAATATGTACTATTTCGGTAGTTTTTAAAAAAAACTTTACTATTTTGGAGGGTATCATGCCGAAGGCCGCAATCGAGAAGTTTCGGAATGATCTATTTTCAGAGGTTATTGAACGAGCCAATCGATACCTGACAGATTTGCCAAACCGGCCGGTCAGCCCGGCACCGGGGGCCGTGGCCGGCCTTGAACGACTGAATTTGCCGTTGCAGGACCAGCCGATGGATCCGGTGGCGGTGCTCGCCGAATTGGACGACATCGGCTCCAGCGCCACGGTCGCCAGCGCCGGCCACCGGTATTTCGGATTTGTCACCGGCGGTGCCCTGCCGGCAACCCTGGCCGCCAACATGCTGGCGGCTGCCTGGGATCAGAACGCCGTTTTGGAAACCGCCTCACCGGTCGCAGCATTCATCGAAGAAGTCTGCCGCAAGTGGCTGGTTTCGCTGCTCCGGCTGCCGCCACCAACCGCAGTCGGCTTTGCAACCGGCGCAACCATGGCCAATTTCACCGGTCTGGCCGCGGCCCGGCATGCCCTGCTGGAACAGCAGGGATGGGATGTCGAATCCCGGGGGTTGTTTGGCGCACCGGCCATCGAAGTCATTACCGGTGAAGAAGTCCACGTCAGCGTTTTAAAGGCGCTGAGTATGCTCGGCCTGGGCCGGGATCGCGTTGTTAAAGTTCCCACCGATGAGCAGGGCCGCATGCGGGCCGACTCGTTGCCGGCCATTGACGGTCCGACCATCATCTGCATCCAGGCCGGCAACGTCAATACCGGGGCCTTTGATCCGGCCGCTGAAATTTGTATAAACGCCCGGGAAAAAGGGGCCTGGGTCCATGTCGATGGCGCCTTCGGCTTGTGGGCCGCCGCCGCGCCCGCCAAATCGGCGCTGGCCGAAGGCGTTGAAAACGCCGATTCCTGGGCCACAGATGCCCACAAATGGCTCAACGTGCCCTATGACAGCGGTCTGGTATTTGTGCGCGATGTGCGCCATTTGCTGGCGGCCATGTCAAGCCATGCGGCCTACCTAATCGAAGGGCAAAATAGGGAGCCGTCCCATTACGTGCCGGAAATGTCACGGCGTGCGCGCGGCATCGAAATTTGGGCAGCTCTGCGTTCGCTGGGCCGCCACGGATTGCGTGATTTGATTGAAAGGTGCTGCAATTTTGCCGCCTGCTTTGCTGAGGGGCTGCAACAGGCAGGATATGCAGTGTTAAATGAAGTCGCGCTGAACCAGGTTCTGGTTAAATTCGGTAATGAAGATCAAACGCGAGAAGTTATCCGGCGGATCCAGACCGACGGCACTTGTTGGGCCGGCGAAACCATATGGCAAGGACATGTTGCCATGCGTATCAGTGTGTCCTCATGGGCGACGACCCGGGAAGACGTGGACAAAAGCTTGGCGGCCATCCTTCGCATTGCCGACCAGGTAATGCGAGAGGCATCATAATTCAACACTCCAATACTCCAAGATCGAAACATTCAATAACTTCCTGCAATCTTAAAATTGCCTTTCAAGGAGGATAAAAATGAAGATTAAAATTATCCAGGTCCCCTATGATTGCGGCTACAAGGATGCCCGCCAGGGTTTGGCCCCTGATTATTTCATCAAGCACGGTCTGGTGGAACAGCTTGCAAACTCCGGCCATCAGGTCGATGTCAGCCGGATTGACACCCAATCTGAATTCACCACGGAAGTGGGCACCGCTTTTGAGTTGAATCGCCTGTTGTCCCGGGCGGTAAGCGCTTCTGTCAAAGACGGAGCGTTTCCCCTGGTCCTGGCCGGAAACTGCAACAGCTGCTGGGGCAATATTGCCGGCATCAATTCCGACCGGTTGGGGGTTGTCTGGTTTGACGCACACGGGGAATTTAACACGCCGGAGACGACCTTGAGCGGTTTTTTAGACGGGATGCCGCTGGCCACGGCAACCGGTCGCTGCTGGCAGGCGGCTGCCAATACTATCCCGGGATTTGCACCGGTAAAGGAATCCAATGTGATCCTGGTGGGCGCCCGGGATCTGGATGAGGAAGAAGGGCGGCAACTGGAGCAAAGCCAAATCAACGTTATCAGATCCGATAGCCTCAAGGATGACGAAATTTTAAAATCAATCGAAACCTCGTTATCCAAGCTGCGGGAGCGTGTCAGCGGCATTTATTTGCATATCGACATGGATGCGTTTGAAATCGGCGAAGGTGCCGCTAATCATTACGGCGCTACCGGGGGCCTTTCGGTGGCGTTGATTGAAGATGCTATCGGGCGGGTCAAGAGGTATTTCGACATCAAATCGGCGACAATTGCATCATTTGATCCCGCCTGCGATCCGAAAGGCAGGTTTTTGGAGGCGGGATTGCGATGTGCCGGGAAACTTGTGTCGGGGGATTCAGGTATTTAGGGATTCAGGAATTTAGGTATTTAGGTATTTAGCCCTACAACGAAAGTTATATATAAATAATTGTTGATTATGGTCACATAATCTGTTATACTCCGAAACTAAATCGAAAAGGAGGCAGATTATGTTACCAGAAATTAGGAACCAGGAATATTTAT
>Ga0209367_1008157_pt1 | contig 14336 bp, 9 predicted proteins | sample WorMetLIZISLAND2_FD_187412 | JGI IMG/M metagenome (GOLD analysis project Ga0209367, IMG submission 187412) | Marine gutless worms symbiont microbial communities from Max Planck institute for Marine Microbiology, Germany - Olavius geniculatus... ... | reverse complement strand
CCTATTCTTATTGTTCTGTCTGTCTCTGTTCTTTATTTTGTATGTTTCTGTGTCTGTCTGTCTCTGTCTGTTGTTACCAAATTATTCTTTGGTGAATAAAGATTGATATATAAGTCGGTCCCCGTAAAAGATAATTGCACACTGTGTTTACCTACCCTTTATTTTCGGGGTCGGGCAATCTTACGGTGTTATTTAAATTTACCCTCTATCAACCCCTGTTGCCATAGCAACCATTCAAAAGTTGCAAAATTTTGCATTACAGCCAGTGGAGATTTCACAGCGGTATAACTCGGTCCCCGTAAAAGATAATTGCGCGCTCTTTGCACCTACATGTATCCCTCTATTTTTGGATCCGGGCTAGCCTATCCGATGGTGGCATTTAAATTTCTCATCTGTCGACCCTTGTTGCCATGACAAAGAATTTTGGAACATAATTGACTATAACTCGGCCCCCGTGAAAGATAATTGCGCGCTGTTTGCACCTACCCCCTTTTTCGGGCCCATGCTATCCGATGGTGTCATTTAAATTTTCCCCACTTGCCATGGCAACGAATTTTAGAACAAAATTGACTATAACTCGTCACCCGTGAAAAATAATTGCTAGCTGTTTTCACCTACCCCCTGATTTCGAGCCCGCGTTATCCGATGGTGTCATTTGAATTTCTCCCCTGACGACCCTTGCTGCCATGGCAACGAATTTTGGGTCAAAATTGACTACAACTCGGCCCCCGTGAAAGATAATTGCGCCCTGTTTGCACCTACCCCCCTATACGCAGCTGCTAGGCTATATAGCGTGGCAATGGGACAGATACCTCGTTCCACAGAACGTATTTCTAGTTCTATCATAACTTGAAGAAGGGTGATCCAATTTTAATATTTTTTGGTACACATTAATTTCCTGACAAAACTGGCCATCAGATGTTCATTTAATTTCCACCTCACAAACGTCTGCTTCTGCACCACCTGGGAAAATAAAACAGGCAAAATATGCATTAAAATAAGCAAAAATTTAATCAAATTGTATCTATCTGGATCTTTGCCCCCAACAGCCAACCAATTACAATGTTTGACTGTCGTGCAGCAACGAGTCTACCAGATAGGCCTAGGATTTAGAGATGTTGATGAATTCAAGAAAAGACTAATGAAGTCTGGACTGGTCTGGAACAGAACATTATCAACGCTGCTGCCAACGAATGGAGGGAGTCTCCATTACATGGTATCTTGTGTAATGGGCCAACATTTTCTGTAGTTAGTTGAAAATTGACAGTTGAATAAGCTATCAGTCTAAGCGACGATAATATGGACAAAATTTGTTTTCTTTCGTGTTATTTTGATTAATTAATAATACTGCTTTGAATGAAAATGCAATATTTCATTGGTTCTTTTTCCCCAGGTAGTGCAGAAGCAGACAGTGGGTGAAGTGGGAAACTGAATAGTCAGTTTAATGGCTAGTTGTGTCAGGAATATTCGTACCAAAAATTATTATAATTAGATTGCAAGAGTAAGTATCATAAGAGAAGTCTGGTGTGTTTTTATGCCTCGCAGTGTAGTCTGCATTATGTGTTTGTGTGTTTGTTCCGTGTTGCAGAACGACAAATTTCGCCGATCGACGTCTGCTCAACCATAGACCCTAATCGTCAGTCATCGGAGATGCTGACTCGTAATGTACAGTACAGTGTGTGGTGTATAAAATAATTATGAACAGTCGTGCGTGAACCAGTCTGTCCATTAGTGATCAGTCACGCACGATCGGGCCGCTTCAGTCGTCATTCGTTAGGCCTACTACTGTGCACTGCAGGATCGTCTGGCATAATACTTCATTCGACAGATTGCAATTAATACCGCGGTACCTCGTTTACATGAGCAAACATACGTGAAGCATACATGAAGCACACTTAGAGCACACGTTGTGCACTCTTAAGAGCTGGCTTGATAACGGTGTATATTGAATAGGCCTACGTGTGCTTCGTGTGTGCTTCCTCCTGTAAACCGGGTATAACTCATCTCAACCCATCAACTTGACGGATCATGTGGACCGAGACCGTGTAGTCTTGGTCTCGAGACCATGCAGTGACGTCGAAGCCGGGGGAGGGGGAGGACAAACGTGCCCCTCCAAAATTTTGAGCCGTCGTAAATTTGTCGGAAAATCTTTTCTGTTGTCGCAAAATTTGCGTCCAAAAATGCAAAATTTGGGGCTGAAACCTCCCCCTCCCTGTTTGGGGGAATTTTTTTTTTGGGGGGGGAATTGTCGGAAATTTGCAGCTGTCTTGTTGGAATTCTGTCGAAAAATTGCAACTTCCTGCCTTCACCCACGACGCCGCTGCCAGAAACTGCTGTCTCGACCTCGGTCTAAAACTCTTGGTCTCGAGTTGGTTTGATCGTCGAAAATTGATTCACATATTCAATATTTTATTTGCAAAATAACAATCATTACTGTCCGTCGACTCGATAATGGGTGTTGTTACGGTTTGGAATAATTGGCGGTCTTGGTCTGAATGGTGTCTCGTGATCTCCTTGATCTTAAAATTTTTGACTTGCTTACTTTGGCTAGTTGGTTGTATAATAGCTTCGTCTCTAGCAGCTTTCATACTTCTACACCGCTCCACTTTACTGCAATCTGTTGTGCACTTTTTCGACAACAAGCTGTCCACAGTATTTTCACAGTGATCTGTTGTCTGGGTTTCAACTGTTTTGGTAAGACTTATTGTAGGCCTACCATTAAAAATCGGTATGGATTTGCTGAGCAGCTTGTTGTGGGCTAAGCCTAAAGGACGTTGTACAGCAAATCGTACGCGATTATGGCGCTAGGCCTATAGGGCCTACAAATGCGTTTGATTAGCTTAATGAAGCCCAAATTCCATTACGCCGACTTTCACCGAAACTTCCGCGACGGGAAAGTTGCAGACACATCATGAAAGTGCACAATCATACTGCATTTTACGCAATACACAGGGTGGGCCTAAAAAGTGACACCATGTTGGCATTCGAGTTTCTTCTGTTGTTATGCATTATATTTGCAATTTTTGTTTACTCACGTAGGCCTTATCATTTTTATTAAATGGCGTCGTTCTTCGTCTGCTTTTTTGGCCCACCCGGAAAAATGTATACATGTAGTTCTATTATTGGCCTCACGTCAATATGTGATGCGACATCAGCTTCATTTTGTATGCTACAAATAACTGCTTTTAATACTCGTCATCCGTTTATTTATATCAAGGTCATAAGAGTTTTTGCATGCTTTGTGTTTCTTACGTGCATGATACTGCTTGAACCAGTTAGCATGAATTCATCAGATGTCATTCGCCGGATGGAGCCACTTTATTACTGCCCGCGGAAGCGACTGCGGCTACCCGTGGGCAGTACTTAGCCTCGAGCGAGACCTGACATCGCACTTGTTTTCGTTTCAGTTCTCGGAGAACACGGTGGTCGTTTCTGTGCTACCAGACAACGAATAACGCAACTTTTACTCTGCAGTGAATGTACAAGTTTATTTTTTTTAAAAAAACAAGCACACATGCAGTCAGAGGAGTGGAATGTAGTCTTATCAAAGTGCAGGCTCAATGCTCGTGTATAGACTAGCTGTAGCCTAATGTACAGTCCACACTTCGTGCAAGAAATCGCTTGCAACAAACAACCGCAACGCCGCTCATACGAAGAAGACTAGCGCTAAAAGCAGGGCTGGAAAAACCTAGGTTTTAATGAACACCACGCACAAAATTACGACCCAGGAAAAACATCTTATACACCCTGTTCGTCACATAAACGCATTGTTTTCTGTAAACTACAGCAAAATAAAGTAATCAAAAATCACCATTAAAATATATGAATTGAAATATATGTAATAAATTTCACAACAAACAATAAACGCTAAAAAACTACCAATTGGACTTTTGAGGTTTCTTTTGGGTTTTAAAACCTTAAAAAACCTAGGTTTTTTCGAATTAGTTTTCCACCCTGGCTAAGAGTACTCTGTTTGCCTGTGCATATGTCGCAATACTGACAGTAATATAACAAAACCACACAAACAATGATTGTTCGCATAATTCCAGTAAGTACGAGCACTTACATACAGCATTTTACATATTTATGCTACATTGACAGAATAATCATATTAATATGTAGAGTTAACGACACGCATACTTCTATAGACGACAGTGCTTACACTGAAATTGAACGGCAGAGAAACAATGCACACAATAAATTACGTTTTTTGCAGAATTAACAGTAAAATTTGGTCGAGCAGTGGTTAGGGCGTCGGAATCATGATCGATAGGTTGCTAGTTCGAATCCCAGTCGCGTTGCAGCCAAGTACGACTCTGGGCAAGTTGTTTACAACAAACAGTGTAAACGGGTACTAGCCAAAGAGTGGTGAAGATCTGGGCGGGAAAAGATAATAGTGGGCCTAGCGGAAAGTAATGACAGCCTGCCTCCTGGAAATCAGAACAATGGAGATTGGACAGCCACAAGTTTGTGATTCAGGTATGACGAAAAGTCGAGCAAGTGTGGATTCTCGGATAATGACAGGAAAACGAGTTTAAGTATGTAAGTCGCACCCTTGTAATTGTTTTGCCACGTTTTGTCACGTTAGAAATTGTCAGTATCTTCCCATCGGCAGAGACTAAAGCAATCAACACGTGACGGAGACTTCACAACAGCAGAGCTTATAATCATTTAGCATCTGACATTATGACCGTGCACACAGCAGCATCAGCTTCAGCTACTGACAACATACTGATAAAATACTAGGCTAAATAATTCTCAGCAGTATACGAGTAAGCAATGGCCATACTGAGCAGCTACCTGAGAGAGGGGGAAAGACTAAATGAAAAAAATGGCATGGAAATACCGTTTTCGTCCTTTTAAATTTAAATGCATTCCTAATCAAGAAGAATGAAACTGCACAAAAAAGCTTTTTACCATTTTCAACATATTTAACTAATTAAAGAAAACGAATAATGCGTTTCTAAATCAGTGTATACGCTCGTATACAATTTTCGTTTACAGAAACACAAACTCAAATCAAATCCCAAATTTTGGAAGATTTTCCAAAACAGTAATTATAGGCTATGAGGCTGCCCAGTTGGCCTGTCGAAATTCGGCACCAAAATGCCGACGTCTAACATGTGCAGTGGGTAAAATGAGAGTGAAAGAAACGATGGAAGCAGAAGCAGTTTGCTCTATACAAGTAATTCATCAGTGGGCTGGCACCTGATAGAAATGTGCTATTTATTCCGTGTATATACAGGGCATGGCATTACATTAAAAACAAAGCTGCACTCGAGTATTCACAACTGTACATGACTTTATACACAAACCACTTAGGCATAAAAAAATTCTTGTGTTTCCAATTTCCGCCAGTCCCTAGAAAAAACCCACATGACTGGAAATGCACTAAAGCAACAAATCATTGAAATTATGACAAGTCAAGACTAGTGTCATTACTTCTTGCTACAGAAAGTCCACACATACTGTAGCTGTACTGAAAGTAGCCAAATCTGGCCAAATCCGAAAAACCGGCCCAAAATTCTGCAATAGCCAAATTCTGTTAAACATGCCACAGATGGCCAGATTCCGGACCAGCCGGAAACAAAACTCGATACAGTACTCTCTCAAACTAGCACAAACAATTCAGCTTCATCAGACGTTAGACATCACTCACTGCTGCCATGACTACATGATGCTGCAGAACAAAAAAAACCGATGCTGACGATGGCAATGAAAAATACTATACACACAAATACACACAAAAATCACATTCATCGATAACACTGAACTCAATTCAGCAGCATGCAGTAAGTCTAGCTACAGACTAGTAGCAACAATGATCTGACAACGGGCAACACGAATGAAAGATGTCTAACAGTATACTGCACATGTCATTACTAGGGCCCACAGTTCTCCACGGTAAATTTTGCCAAATTCTGTGGGCCAGTCTGCAAAATTCCGCGGCTCACCGCGGCAAAATTGTCCAAATTCTGCGGCTTACCACGGCCTTCCATTTGTGCATAAACTAAGCTTTATTCTGTTTCAAAAACTTCAGTTTTTGCATCCTGGCATGGCGCTCAGATATGCTAGCAACATAAAAAGAAAATTATCGATCTTTTTTTCCTTTCAAAAGTGCAATTTGTCAATTAGCCCCATTGTGTTAATTTACGATTGTGCCATAAACGATGGTAATTATTAGTATGGACGCAGTTTTAGGCAGTTCAGTTTGGTTTTTCTCGGTGATATTTAAAGTTTAAAGCCAATGATCGTACTAATCATCAGTCATTTCTTAACTTCTGTAAAATTCCGCAGGCTTGAGAGTTCGTCTTTGTCGCAAGATGCACTAGTTAGTGACAGGTTAGGTAAAAATCCACTGAAGCTGCCAGAAAAATTGCTGAAACACCATCACCGACTGATAAATGCACGAGTATGAAAAAACAATACCTCTGGCACTGATGAACAATTTGCAAAAGGCATAAAATAAGTCAGCGACTGAATACATTGCACAATGACTATTGAGTTATCAACATTTGTGACGATGAACTGAGATTATGAAGCATGTGACATGCAGCAATCAAGTTAACCAGCGCTAGTGCTAATGGAGATCACATGGCAGAACTAGCCATCATTTGTAATTATTTCCTCTACATTACACACATATAAGTATCAAATGAGTTAGCAGCTCAACACATAGTTAATTGGATGTTTCAGAGATGAGTGCACACTGGCAAATTTATGCCTAACCCAAACTAAATCCAAATTTAACGTGATTCAAAAACTATTTGCATGCTGCCATATCTTCAACATTCACTTCGAACAAATGTAAAATTTTTTTACAAAGTTGAAAACAATAGTAAGATTAGCAGCATGTATTCTGATACTGCCTATACCCACATAAGTATAGGGTTAGGGATAGTGTTAGGGTTAGGGTTAATGATAGGGTTAGGAATAGGAATAAATTGTATCTTTGGCTACAGCGGACCCAAACCGTTATGTTATTTCCACAACTGCAGGCGTACTGTAACACAACAATTGTTGGAATACCAACAAAGTGAGTGAGTAGGATTTAACGTCCCACCCGACACAGTATAGGCCATTTTGACGACGGCCTTTTCAGGCAGAATGCACACAAACACAATAATGGAACGGTAAGTTTAAACTTTATAATAAACAGAAAGTTTAACCTTTACAGAAACACAAAACACAAAAATGAGGTTAACCTAAAAATTAAAGAACTCCATTATACGCGTGCATATGTAATTAACATAATGGTAGTTCTAATAATCTTCCCTGTTAGTCAGAATACCAATGGAACTAAGTACCCAACTGCTGCCAGCTTCGGAGACAAAGCATCACAAATGGCTGACTGTTCTAACAACTGTACACTAAACCACCAAAGCTTGAGTCACACTGTCTGTGCTGACTATGCACCACTACAGTCGATAATACCACATAGTGGAATGTGAACTTAACAGATTTTGGCACAAACACACAGACATGCAAGCACACATCATAATGCAACTACCATTCTCTGTCTGCACTAAAAATCCGCACAGACCTATCAACGTTACTTCAGACCACAAATTTATGCAACGTGAGCAAACTTTTTACGTAATAGAGGTTAAAAATTCAGATCCAAGATAACAGCAATTAGCTGCGTCTGCTACGGCTTCAGGTGGTCACAATCATATCAGTTGTCACCCTTCATTGCCTCCACCCATGAAAGAGGCTACATTTTGGGGTCTAACAGAAATGTGCTTCTTTGTCAGTTGGATTACTCCAAAGATATGAACTGATTCCGACAAAATGATGCGAGAGGTTAGACTCAGACTACAAATGAGATGATTAGATTGCGGCCTACACACGTCAATGTTCTGGGCACATATTATTCTGACCATGATACTGTATTATGTACATGTGTACTGTGCACATCACATTGTCAACTGGGTTGCAGGTTTGTGTTGCAGATGTGAGAGTGCTTGAATTGCAACAGTCGAACAAACGCTAGCATGAGAAGCACTCAGTAAGATGTCTAAGTAGCAGTGCACAGGATATACAATGCATTCGACTACAGTGAGTGCAGTGAGTAGGGTTTAACATCTTGCCCGACACAGTATAGGTCATTTCGGGGATGGCCTTTCCAGGCAGAATGCACATAACACATAATAATGGAATCGTAAGTGTAACCTTTACGGAAACACAAAACACAAAAAATGAGCTAAACCTAAAATATTATATGTGTTCATATGTAATTTACAATAATGGTAGTTATAATAATCTTCCCTGTTATCATCCAGACAGTCATTAATTTCAGAGTGCTGTCTATTGGAGGACAGGGGGTGAACTACAGACAGCATAGATGCATGTATTATCACGTTGCTAAGTACTAATGAACTGGCACTGTCGGATAGAACTACATGGAATATCGAAAGTTACCTCCAGCAGATGAATGAACAGCATGCAAAATCAACGCCTTAGCTACCTGTGCAGCTTGTTTGTATTTGGGCAATCCAGCTTGCACTAAACAGCACAAAAATCCATTGAATGATGAATCTAATCAAATCTAATCTAATCTAAAACCAATTTGGTATAGCGCAGCAATTGTTACGTTGCCATTCTGAATCAAAAGTGCTGTGATGGTGTTGACTTGTCCTAGGTGACATAGGTAAGCTTCACTAAACTAAGTATGCCATTAGACAGTGTCAGGATAAATCTGCCATTCTCCAAACATGTAAACTTCAACTAGTTTCTTGAAATCCATTTGTCTATCGATCACTTAAACTGGGTTACTGTACTAACGGCAAAACGATAGGTCACCTTATAAGTTCTCACATATTTATTAAGCATAAATCACAGTTGAAAATATATGCTAATTTCTATTCTGTTCTTTAGTCAGCAAGTTGCATCGAGTATATTCATCACACTCGCTGGACAACACGCCATACTAAACTACACAGATAGGAGCCACCTTTATTTTTTTACAATAATTACACCAAATGTGAACCAACCTTATTAATCACAGCCACAAAATTCATCTTTAAATTTGGCCACCAGCTGACACTGTGCACTTTCAATATTCTGTTAGGGTGAAAACAAGTAATTTGAGCAAAGCTCACGAGACGTGCGAAAGCCTATAGCAGTTCCTGTTCGCAGGTAATCGTAGTCTATCTCCATCCATTTCGTCGTAATTCACTCTTTTGCAGCCAAAAATTGCCAAAAAATCACGTTAAATCAATATATTTAGGGTTCAAGGTCATTCAAGGTCATCGATGTTGATAAATTTAAAAAGCCGGTCACCAGCGCTTGTTATGATAAGCAGCATGTATGTATCTATCTGCCGTTTTCAAATTATTCGAGCCAATAACGGCAAAATGACGTCTTTTTAGGGGGGTACCCCTTTTCGACGCCCTCGTTCGAGGGAAACCCCTGCACCCAGTGGCACGAAATTTTGTCACAATAAACTAGAGACCTTGGGGCAGCCCACAGTGAAGATTTCGTGATCCTAGCTTGCACCGTTTTGATACAGTCCACGAGTGTGACAGACAGACGGACGGACGGACGGACGCCCAGACGATGGCAGACGCGCGAAGCATTCTGCTTTCGCACGTAAAAATTATTGAATTAAGTCCATAAATTTTCTAATGCGACTGCAAAATGTACGACTGCAAAATGTACCCACATTTTCAGCAGTGCATATAGCCATTCATTGCGTCAGGCCATTTTATCTGACCGACAGCTCGTCAGTGCACACAGAACCAGTTAAGATAAATTCATGGAGTCCTAAAAAACTTCACAACAGAAATGAAACCTGCTTCAATGCTGACAATCATCATTGGATAACCGTGGAAGCTATACGAAATAATCACACTTGAAATCTGTCAATACGAAATACACAATGCAATGACGACAATAGAAACAACTGACTAAAATGGAAGTCTTTGCAACTGACTCGGAAACAACAGAGAGACGCATCGAAAATGAAACAACGGCAGAAATTGCATCAAATGGATCAACAATGACAAATAAAATAGAACAATTACCACAACAGTCAAGACACACTGACCAACACATTGTTAGTTACTCCAAATGGAAATCAACGATACCACCACAATAGCACAGTCTCACTGGCTAACTTCTACACTGTGTAAAACTGTTTCTGGGGATCTGTCCATCATACATAGCAGAAAGACTGAGAAGACAGAACAAAGACACTACTACACAGCTCTGACTACAAGGTGACCACTCCCAGTTTCCACCACAGGGAAAATCCCGGGCATTTCCTGGACACTTCGCAGCAAGTTGCAACTACCGACATCATGCATACCATAACCAGCAGTGTGATGATGAAATGCAGCACTATAATGATGCTATGCAATGCTCTAGTGAATGCACAATCTAAAATGCAATGCTAATATTATGATAGCAAACACCAATGCTGTCCCAAATGAAAGCTAACAATAAGCGGATTTATCCCAGAAAGATTTTCACTCTACGATTATCTCACGACTGTGCAATTTCCCGACATTTCCAGTTTTCCAAAAAAATGATCACCCTGTCACTAATATCATCAATCAGCACAGACTAATATCAAGTGATATTAGTTCTTGTCCTCAAGGACTACTTCAAGACCAAGGTAAAGGCCTTGTCCTTGAGAAAAAGTCCCGTTATCTTTGGCATTCAAGTCCTTGTTAACATCATGAGATAGCATCTCGCGGCACACGTTTGCATCACAAAGAAATTGTCTCGGACCTACTGCCACTGTGAGAACATGTCATCTGCATGTACACAGCCGGGGCTCTGACACAGTCGGTTGGCCAGGTGACCGTCATAATACTGATGATGCTATTGCTAGACTCACTCATGGCTGGTGACACTTGTACATTCCAGCTCCTTTCAGCTACTGTTGCCGTGACGATTTCCGTTTCCGCTTTGTGGAATAAAAGCAGCAGCATCTGCAGTTACACCAACAGTACAAATGGCATTAGGTGACTTCACTTTTTGACTTGGACTTTCGCGGAGCAAATTTGCTGAGCGAAAGTTCAGTCTAAGCACATGCTTTCACCACAAAATGAAGTGATTTTGCTGAGTCATTCGATCAAGTCCGAAGTTTCTGCTGCTGAGAGCAAAGGCTCGCTGCAAGTCTAAGTCCAAAAGTTAGGTCTAAGTACATACTTGACCGAAGTTTAGTTAAACTTTGGTCTAAGTATAGGCTTTAGCTTTAGCTTCAGCTTTCATTCAGCAAATTGGATCAGTGAGAGGCTAAGTCAAATGGTAAAATCACCCATTGTATTGGAATCACTTTAGCAATATGTAGTACACCAGACATGAATAAGGGCACTGAAATACAGCTAACCAGCACTGCAGCACAAACAGCATTTGCAGTAAAACACTGAAACTATTCTGTTAAATGTTTGCCCCAAGCACGAATGCCGAGTGTGCCAATTATAAATTGAAAAGGTCAAACATCAAGACGAACGGACATCAAAAACCTCAAAGAAACATCCACATTTCGCATAATCACATGCTGCGTGATGACTAAATTTAACGTCAATGCCTGAGATGCTCAGAGTGACTAGAAAAAAATGGCCACATATCATGTCAGCACTTGGTGCCAACATGTTTTGATATTACCAACGTTTAACTGTCAGCACACATGCATATACCATGTCTCAAAAAAAGTCAAAATTGTTTGTGCTATAACTTTCTTAAAATTCCACGAAATTTGATAATTTTTGGCACAAAAAGGGCCAAGACAACAGAATTGTGTAAGGTGCACTCATTTTCCACCTCATCTACTTTGTGTCAACACACTACCATGTAGAACATGAATGCTGCAAATTGGTACATTACGCAGCGATTATTTGTATCAGATTGCTCATCTTTGCATCATCCTTTTGACAGAGGGTGCCACATGATTTAGTAATGTTGTGCTGTTAAATATTTTACAATAAAAATAGCAGACAACAAAATAGCTGACTGATGAGCTCAAAATACATCTAATCGATAAGTGAATGCCGTTTGATCAGTCAACCTTTGATTCCACTATCAGCTGTGGAATCACCTCTAAACCATTGTCTCTATATATGCTGGGGACACTTTAGGCATAAACTCTAATTTGCAAACAAGGCACTGTACACATTCACTTTTTAGTGTGTTGTGTGCTTAATTAAGTCGTTATAGCATTTACTGGACAACAACTTAGCATTATGCAGCAATTTGGCGCATCTATGTTTCACACGATAATGTACTGACATAAATTAGGTGAAATGGAAAATGAATGCACCTTACATATATCAATTGTCTCGGCCATTTGCGAGCCTAAAATTATTAAAGTTGGTAAAAATTTCATAAAGCTATGAAAAAAACAGTTTTGACTGTTTTTTTGAGAAACAGTGTATGTTAATCTTTTGAGCTGGAAGTTGTCTGGAGAACATTCGAACCCATTTTGCTTTTTCTGTGCTTTTTTCGTTTTTGTCTTAGTAGCCCATATGGGACAGACAGGCAAACAGATGAGAAAGACTGTTAATGTGGCCTATCGGGATGCTGCATAATAACAGATGGCAAAATAAAGTAATGAGATTAGAGCTGTTGAAGCATGAATTTTTCAAGTGCAATAACGCACTGCGTTAATTTTTTAATGCATTAATTAACGCGTTATTAACGCATGCAAGTCCATCGAGAGGGAGTCAATTACCCCGAGCCCTGCGACGTTTGGGGGCCCCACCTGCAGAATATAGAAAGTTAGAAACACATTTTAAAACGTATAATTAACAATAACTGGCATCATAGCTAGCATAAAAATCTATTAGCCTGTCGTCGGAATAATTATTTATTTACAGTAGTGATGGAACAGTAACTACAGTTTACTTACTTGAATTCAATCAACTGTTAAATAACAGCACTTTAACGAAATATTGGAACTTTTGTTTCACAGAATTTAGCAAATTAACATAAATTTACGTACATGCATTAATTTTTTTTGACGCGCGTTAATTTTTTTAATGTGCGTTAATTTATTAACGCATTAACACGTTAATTAATGCATTAATTTGACAGCTCTAGATGAGATAAGTACTGAGTATAGATAGGGACAACGTACTTTGTCGTTTCTGTATTTTCGACATCTGCCTGTGCTGTGATTGGTGCGTTGGACTGGCCCCCGACCTGGTCATCTCCCTGAAGTTCACCATTTGTTGAACTCACAACCTGCACATCAACATCAGCATCGTCGTCAGCATTACTGATGCTTAACATGGCTTAAATAATGAGCAATTTCTAGGACTACATCAGCAAAGTGTCAGATAAGTCCAGATGAGAATGACAAAACGAAAAAGTTCCAAGATGCTGTCTGAAAGACCAAAAGCAATGGCACAGAGATGATGTCCTAAGACAAAATCTTCACTATGCTTTCATCATCATCTTCATCATCATTAATCACCATTATTTCACTTTCCAGACCACACGAAAGTCTCTGACTTTACATTAGGCGAGGCAAAGATTCATCGACATACAGGGTGATCCATAAAAAATGTGACACTTTACTCTTTGTTCATATCTTTGCCAATTATTGACCAATTTTCGAAATTTTTTCACTGTCACACTCTGCCGACAATTTGCAATGACGTGGTTATTATATATCCCACCACATCATAAACGAGTCCTACACTACCTTGTGAAATATAAATGAAATATGAATGTATAACGTTAATAACAAACGAACATTTTGGTAAATAAACAAAAAACACTTCAAACCCAAATTGCGGTTAATGGTCTGTAAAACACTGAATTGTGTGGATCTAACTCAGTTTAGTGTCATACGAATAATTCACTGCAATGTTGGTCTGAAGTGCTTTTTCCATTTACCTAAATGTTTGTTATTATCATTAGTTTTTCCTTACATAATTTATATTTCACAAGGTAGTGTAGAGACGCAATTACAGTGTGGTGGAAGATGTAATAACCACATTATTGCAAATTGTCCGCAGAGTGTGCCAGTAAAAGAATGTTGAAAATCAGTCAATAATTGGAAAAGACATGGGCATCAGGCAGAAGTAAAGTACTACACTGTGTCTTAAAAAAACCGGACCCCTATTACGTTTTGAAATAACTCCAACAAACTGTGCCTAATAATAATAATGATTAGCTGACAAAAATTGTCAAAAGGTACTCAATATTGTAGTGTGTTACGGGCTTACTATATTTCATAAAACGGTGAAAGATGTGGATGAACTGAAGCAGCGCTTGTTGGAGGTCTGGTCTGGCCTACGGCAGACCGTTGTCGATGACGCAATCGACGAATGGAGAAGACGTCTCCGGGCCTGTGTTCGAGTAAAGGGACAGCACTTTGAACA